>Ga0209185_1000027_pt1 | contig 275848 bp, 255 predicted proteins | sample SidtaG_2_FD_187425 | JGI IMG/M metagenome (GOLD analysis project Ga0209185, IMG submission 187425) | Marine algal microbial communities from Sidmouth, United Kingdom - Sidmouth_Asex2 metaG (SPAdes) (version 2) | ecosystem: Host-associated > Algae > Red algae > Unclassified | place: Sidmouth... | reverse complement strand
GGGCAGACGTACTAAACCGCGCCAACTTGGGTTTCGAAGTTATGCACGAGCGTAATGCTCATAACTTCCCCTTAGACTTGGCTGCTGGTGAGTCCGCTCCTGTTGCTCTCACTGCTCCTGTCATCAATGGTTAATTTCTGAACTAACTTAGTTCATAATTAATAGTTGAACCTCAGTTTTACTGAGAACCTAACTTAAAAAGAAGCGCTCTTCCGGGGGCGCTTCTTTTTGTGGATATATCACTTTTATCCCTTGCTGTCCGATTGCTAAAAATGGAGGGGCACTCTATATGTAAATAGCTTTAAAAATTCAGTGTTTTTGCTTCTCTAGCTATGACTCAAACTCCTAGTGCATCTTTGAACTTACAAGATCAAGTCCACCAACTGTTAGAACTTGCCTATCAAGAACCAGAGCTGCACACTCATGATGTAGCGGCGATTCAAAGCTCGTTACGCAAAGCAGTTTCCCCTACCTTTGAAATCGTTTTTGCCGGGGCGTTTAGTGCTGGCAAATCAATGCTTATTAATGCTCTGCTAGAGCGGAAGCTTCTCTATAGTGCCGAGGGACACGCTACAGGAACAGAGTGCCAAGTTGCCTATGCAGAGCGTGAACAGGAGCGGGTTGTACTGACATTTATGAGCCAAGCTGAAATTTTTGAGCAGGCTAAGATACTGCTGCAAAGCTTAGGCTATAAGGCCGATAACTCGATAGAGGAAGTGTTAAGTAGCTTACATGCTTCTACTCAAGAAACGCTTAGTACCATTCAGGTTATGTGTACAGAGATTATTCGAGAAGAGGGTGGTGAAAGTCGGTCAGATAGAGCTAAGCGGGCGTCTGCGTTGAATCTTTTGATAGAAGGGTATATCAACAACGAAAACCATATTCAGCCAGAGTCTAACGCCACCTACCCAATGGAGCACTTTGACTTCTCTACCCTTCAGGAAGCAGCAGGCTATGCTCGTAGAGGGTCTAATAGTGCTGTGCTGAAGCGCATTGAGTACTACTGTCATGATGAGCTGCTGCGAGATGGCAATGTCCTAATTGATACTCCTGGAATTGATGCGCCAGTGAAGCGGGATGCGGAACTTACCTACAACAAGATCAAAGATTCAGATACATCAGCGGTGATTTGCGTCCTCAAACCTGCTGAAACGGGAGAACTCACCACGGAAGAAACAGAATTGCTGGAGACAATACGCTCCAATGGGGGGATTCGCGATCGCGTTTTCTATACCTTTAATCGCATTGACAAAACCTGGTACAATCCTCAGCTTCGTCAACGTCTCGAAGCGATTCTGCATCAGCAGTTTCAGAACACTGATCGCGTCTATCAAACCAGTGGTTTGTTAGGCTTTTACGGTAGTCAGATTAAAAAAACTGATCGTAGTGATCGCTTTGGTCTTGATTCGATCTTTACCGAAGAAACTAAGGGATTTGGTGCCCAAGAAGAAGCACCTCTGTTTGTCACTGAGTTCAACAACTACTGTGCATCAGGAAAGTTGATCGGTAGTCCATTCCGTCCCGAAGTTCGGGGCTACGAACGTCCGAACGATAACTATGTGCGGATTCTCTCGGAGGGCGGTACTCCCCTAATTAAAAAGTTGATCGATGACAGCGGCGTTGAGACTTTCCGCACGGCGATCACTCGGTATCTGACCAAAGAAAAACGGCCCCAATTACTTGCAGCGCTGATGGATGATCTGCAACCTCTCTGTGAAGGTCTACGCCGCACCTACATTGAAACTTGGCACCATCTTGATAGCCAACCTCAGAATGTGGAAGCAATTCAGGAGCAAGAACTCCGGCAGATTAACTCGAGCCTTAAATCCATTAGTGATAGCCTGCAGCAGCACATTGAGCAAGAACTTAATCAGGTGGTCGCCAGTAAAAATAATCAGACTTTTGAAGAAAACTTTCAAAATTTGCAAAGCCGGATGGTGAAGCAGCTTGATCAGTTGCTAAGCCAGTTTTCTGTCGCGACAGTGCATCAACAGGCCCAGGCTAATCACAAGCGCAATTCAGTAGTCCCTTTGCTAAGCATCCTAGCGGAAACCTTTTATTATCTGGCCAATGGTCTTGAAGAGACGCTAGTAGATACGGCCCAAGCGCTAGTTATCTGTTTCTTCGATCATCTGCAGCAGCAGATTCAACAACAGGACTATTACCACGAACTGCAAAGGGTGTTGGGCTGCGATAGTGGTATTGAACAGCAGTTGACTGAGCTAAAAGCCCAAGCTTGCCATGTGATCAAGAATGAAGCGCAGTTAGAGTGCGATCGATACGTCCGTGAACAACCTGGTTTCTATGCTGAGGGCACCGTGTCGGTTTGGCAACTACGCCAAACTCTGCAGCAAACCTGCCGAGGCTATGACTACCAAAGCATGGTTGAATCTGAGCCTGCTATTCGGCAATTACTCAAGCTCGATTTCGAGCAAAAGGTGCAAAAAACCATAATGACCACCTTCCGACAAACAGTAAACCATACGCTCATCAATCATTTGCTGCCGACTGCTCAAGAGCTGGCCGATAGCGTTATGCAACAGCATCAACAAGCCCGATTGCATCTCACAAAAACGTTGGCTGCGGAAGCAGAAGAGAAGCTTAAAGATAACCAGCGCCGTCAAAATGAGGTTCGTCTCAAGATTGATGTCTACAACAAGACTATCAAGCAAATTAAGAGCGCTCTCGGCGTGATGCCGTCTAGCGAACAGAGCCAGAAATTGACCGCAATTCAAGAGTCAGAACTAATGCTGGCTTCTGACATGGCTCTTGGTGAAGAGATGGACTCTGAAGTATCACCAAGCGAAGAGGATGCATTTCTTAACAACGGCTCTGGGTTGCTCACTGCAGCACTAGGTAGCTGGCGGTAGTTCCAAATTCCATAGCAGTTCACTCTAGAAATAAACATTCAACGATGAATCACACTAGCCATCAATACAAGTCCTTAGAAGAAAGTAATGCTGTCATCTCCATCGATTCTAATATCTTGAGAGAGGAAGAGCTTAGAAAATATGCGCTCAGAGCTTTTCAGAATCATGGATTGAATCAACTGGGTAAAATTATTTGGGATAAGGGGCGTGGCAAGATTCCAATTGACCAAGCGGAAAACTGCCGCGAAGCTTGGTTTACTGAAGGACTTGATTGCGAGATTCTCAAGCCTAGCTCTCAGGGCTGGCAAAAAGGCAAGGTGAGATTCAACGTGACGTTAGAATTCTGTGCCGATGAGCCAGAGCAGCAGGGATCGGGACTAGACGCTCTCCGAAATTCCAATAGTTCTCAAGTTGCTTAATTCACGGATAAGACAGACCGCTATGAATCAAACTCCCATGCTGCTCGTCAAAGACGATGTTATTTCTTTAAAGAAGAAAGTCAATAATCTTCCACAGACCTTCAAAGTCGCTGAGCTAGTGCATGATCTATGGCGTAGATGGGCAAAGAATAATGATGAAAAGCTAATAACCAGTGAAGGGCTGGATTGCCAGATACTAAAACCAAATGGCCGAGGTTGGGAAACTGGCAAACTTCGAGTTGTTATTGAGTTTTGCCCAGATGTACCTGAAATGATCGCTGAACTTGCTACAGAACAGAGAGTAGGCACAGACTCTCCATTGGATGCGCTCAGATAAAATATAGTCTAGATAATGGACACAGCTAGAAATGGCCTAACACTTCTTTTGGAACAATTGACTGGATAAAGCTCAAATCTAATATTTAGCTAAAACAAAAACCTCAGGCTGTTGACCTGAGGTTTTGTGCTGCTGAGAGCGATTCGTTTTTATTTTTTTATGGAGCAGTTGACGTTGTTTCTTCAGTTGTCTGAGTCGAGCGGAAGCACGTTTTGATTTATCGTTACGACGCCGCCCTCGACGGGGAGATTCCCAAGACTTCATTCTCATAGTTACACTTCAAGGACTGTCTCTCTCATCCTAACAAATGCTTACAATTAAGACAGAGTAACATTTATCACTATGACGACTCCTGTATTAGAAAAACCTCAGACCCATATCTGGCAATGGCAAGGGTTCCCTATTCATTATCAGGTTGCTGGAGACACTGGATCCGCTGTTGTTCTCATTCATGGGTTTGGCGCATCGAGTGGTCATTGGCGTCAAAATATTTCAGTTTTGGCCCAACATCATCGAGTATACGCAATTGATTTAATTGGATTTGGTCAATCTGCTAAGCCAAAACCAGGTCCTCTGCAAATAGGTCAACAGATTCCCTACGAATTTGAAACTTGGGGACAACAAGTTGTTGATTTCTGTAACAGCATTATTGGTGAAGCAGCTTGTTTAGTAGGTAACTCCATCGGCTGCATTGTGGCACTACAAGCAGCAGTCCTTCAACCCAACATAGCTACTAGTATTGTCATGCTGGACTGTTCTTTGCGGCTCCTACATGATCGCAAGCGTATAGGACTTCCCTGGCAGCGGCGTTTTTCAGCTCCAATCTTTCAAAGAGTCCTCTCTGTTCGACCTATTGGCCACTTCTTTTTTCGACGTTTAGCCCAACCTAAAGTCGTTCGTCAAATTTTACAGCAAGCGTATAGTAATGTTGCAACCGTCACAGATGAGCTGATCGACATCCTAATGCACCCTGCCTCAGATGTGGGGGCGGCTGACGTTTTTCTAGCGTTTATCAACTATTCCCAAGGTCCACTCCCAGAAGATTTGTTGACCTTAGTAACCTGTCCCGTGTTGTGCATTTGGGGGGCTGATGATCCCTGGGAGCCTGTCGCGCTCGCTCGTCAATTTACACAATTCCCAGCGGTTAAAGAGTTTATCGTGCTTGACGGGGTTGGTCATTGTCCCCAAGACGAATCTCCAGAGGCAGTTAATACAATTCTCTGTCAATGGCTGGATAAAAACTCAACGTTACACCTTGCCATAGATTAGGGAGAATTTACGGATCGGGTTGATTGATAATAGGCAAAGGTCCCCCGAACCCCTTGGGCATAGCAATAGATTAAAATCCCCACCAGCAAAATTCCGACAACAGAAAAGTCATTGATCAGTAGTCTCAACAGCAAGAGGCAGGCATAAACCAGCATTGCTACGGCACAGACTCGATTCTTTTTATAAATACCGAAGGTTAAACCACCCATCAAAAGAACATCCAGCAATTGAAACCCTGCGCCTTCGCTCTCTGCTGAAGCAAGCGTTGTGATCAATGTGAGCACGCTCAAGATGAGGCCAGCAATCCAAGCAATTTTGATATTCTTCTGGGCTTCGGCTAGCTTTGAAGCGTCTACTGGGGGTTGAGACGGGTGATAAAAGGGGGATGAAGTCTGCTGATCATGGGCTACAGATTCATTATGGGGGGCTTGTAAGGCCTGTGAATCCGGGGGTTGAGTATTGGGTGCTCCTGGAGGAACCAAGGGTGGAGGTTGGGGAACAGAGGGAATTTGGATATCGGTAGGTAATACGATCTGCTGGGGTTGAGTTGATTGGCTCGGACTATTTGACTCATTGCCAGGTTGGGATTGAGAGACAGCAGGAATTTGGATATCGGTTGGTGGAACAACGGGCTGCGATGAGAATGATGGGGGCTGGGCAGCAACAGGATTGGACTGCACTGACTGAGTGGTTTCAGTCGTAGATAATGATGGGTTTCCAAGCTGATGTAATGCCTGATCAGCCGCTGCTAACCGCTGCAAAATATCTTGGGTGTTGGCAGGGCGATCTCTGGGCAAACGGGCCATGAGCTGGTCGATTAAATCTGCCAACTGGCTCGAAAGAGATGGGTTAAATTGCCGCCATCGACATTCATCGTTATAAGCATCATAGATGTCTGGATTTGTCGGTTCTTTCCCTGTCAGTAAATAGACAAAGGTTCGACCCAGCGCAAAAAAGTCAGATTGTTGGACCGCTTGGCCGTTTAATTGCTCTGGGGGTGTAAAGCCCATCGAGTGAATACCTGTGACACCTTGGACACCTTGCTTAGCCATGTAGGTTTGGGTAACGGCCCGGACGGCACCAAAATCAATTAGGACTAGTTGACCATCAGGCCTGAGCATAATGTTGGGCGGCTTAATATCTCGATGAAAAAATTGTCGTTGATGGACTTCATGCAAGATGCTCACCACCTGGGTGAGCCATTCCAAGGCAAGTTGCTCACTAATAGGTCGGCGTTGGCGCTGTTGCATATACCCGCCCAGATCTAGCCCTTCAACTTTTTCCATGATCAAACAGTGCAAAGCCGTTTGACTATCTCGGGGCCAAAAGACAAAGTAGCCATCGGGGTCCACTCTAGGAATGCCGGGATGGCGGAGCTGGCCCAGCACTTGCGCTTCCCGCGTGAAGAGTTCGACGGCTTTGGGTTGGGTATCCATTAATACCTTCAGAACTTTAGGCAAATCACTGTTGCAATTACCAGTGGTGCGAACCACTTCGCGAACTTCGTAGGTTTTGCCAAAACCGCCTTGTCCAATGGTTTTGACAACTCGGTAACGTCCTTCTAGCAGCAGTTCTGAACCACAACTTTGACAAAAAACACTGTTTTCTGAATTCTCAGGGTTAGCGCATTGGGGAGAAATGCAAAGGACCATAGTGAAACGTCAATCGCCGATTTTGGGAAATGCCACTGTCTGCTAGCCTAGGAAATTATGAATGATCTGGTTTGAAGGTAACCAGCATTTTTTGTAGATATTGTAAGGTTACCAGAGCTAAGCTAATACTGGCAGCTAGTAATAACCAATAGTAGTCAATCCAAGGCCGTTGTTGATCAAGGGCAATTCCACCTAGGGCAGGACCGATAAAGTAGCCCACAGCCCAGCAGAGAGAATTAATAGACAGATAAACGCCTCTCACTTCCATAGGGGCAAGATCGGCAACGAGGGCAGAGGCAATCGGCATATAAGCCACGGTTGCCAGCGCCAGTATTCCTAGTCCTACAATTGCCCAAACTAGTGCACCGTGGCTAACAACACCGATCATACCAATTGCCAAAAATCCTATCCCCCAAAATCCCACCGATACCATTAACCCTTGCGGATAGCTCCAGCGCCGTAGATATCGGGCGATAGGCAACTGACTGGCCACGCTAGCACCCAAATGCCAGGTAAATAGTCCAGTGATCATGACTTCAGGAAATCCCAATCCCTGCTGCGCAAAATTTTTGAAATATAGGGGCATAGTGCTGTGAATTTGGGCAAGATAGGTAGTAATGAAAATGTTGGCAACCATATAAGTCAGTAAACGCCGATCTTTGAGGGCTATCCCCCAGCCTTGGAGACCATGACGGCCCAATGTTTTAGGGTGAGTAGTTTCTGCAATGGTAAAGTATGTCACCCCTAAAAATAAGACAAAGGAGATGGCATCAATCACAAATAAGACCCGATATGCTTGGGTGATGGCAACCCATACTCCCCCCAAAATCACTCCTAATCCTAGACCAGCACTATCTGCGAACCGGGTGATGGTAAAAGCTTCTTGGCGTTGTTTTCCTTCACTCAGATCGGCAACAAGCGCTTCGGCTGAGGGCCAATATAGACCCACACCAAAGCCCATGACGATGTTGCCACCGACCAAGGTCTCAAACGAATGGGCGATCGCAATCACTAGGGCTCCAAGTGCAGCGATGCATAAAGATAACAACAACGTCCGTCGTCGTCCCCACCCAGGGGAATCCGTCATTGATCCCCCTAAAATACGTCCGACAATCCCTGATATTGAGGCACTACTGATGGCAAGGCCAACAGACGTTGCGGTTAAGCCGACTTGATTAACGAAGAAAATTTGCAAGAAATATAAGGTGAATCCGGTGCCCATTTGAGAGAGCAACCGGCCCATCGCCAAAATCCACACTTGCGGGTTCAGTTGCGGAATCCAGCCCATCCATCGCCGAAAACAAGAAAATTTCATTATGTTAAGCTTTCTCAGAATAATAGACTGGACTAAGGGTGAGTTAAAGGAACTATTGTGGCGAAAATTCTCTTGATAACCGATTTGGATAATACGCTAGTTGGCGATCGGCCAGCGCTGGAGCAACTGAACCAAATACTGATGCAAGCTCGGCACGCTCAAGATCTCTTGCTAGTCTATTCCACTGGGCGCTCTTTGGAGTCTTATAAGCAGTTGCGGCAGCAAGAGCCTATGCTGACTCCCGATGTGCTCGTTACTTCTGTTGGGACTGAAGTCTATTACGGGGGAAGCACCACTCCTGACTTTGACTGGTCAAAGAAATTGGAGCAGGGTTGGCAGCGAGATGACGTTCTGTCCATCACGGCTCATTTCCAAGATTTAGTGTTACAACCTGAGGCTGACCAACGTCCGTATAAAGTTAGTTTTTATTTATCCCCCAAACTTGCAGACGATCTATTGCCTCGATTAAAGGTAGCCCTGCACATTCGAGGTTTAGATGTACAGGTGGTCTACAGTGGTAGCAAAGATTTGGATATCTTGCCCTTACAAGGTGATAAGGGTAACGCCATGCAATATCTGAGAAATCACTTCAAGATTGCTCCTGAGCAAACCGTTGCTTGTGGCGATTCTGGCAATGATCAAGCCTTTTTTAGGGTAGGGAAAGAACGTGGCATCATTGTCGGCAATGCTCGCCCAGAACTATTGCAATGGTATCAAGAGAATGCTGCCGATCATCACTACCTGGCTCAAGCACCTTGCGCGGGCGGTATCTTGGAAGGGCTTCGTCATTTTGGCTTTGTGGCATGATCGGTTTTTTGCAGGGGACTGTTGTCAGCCTCCAACAAACCAGTGCTCATCGAACCGTACTAACCTTGAACGTCAACCAAGTTGGGTATGACTTACAAGTCCCTGGCCGAATTCGTCAGCAACTACCAGCTGATGCAGAAGTCATGCAGGTCTTTACACATTTGCAAGTGCGAGAAGACCAAATGGTGTTGTTTGGATTTGGTTCAATCGCGGAACGAGATTTATTCCGTCAACTGATTTCTGTGAGCGGGATTGGTCCCCAATTGGCCTTAGCTTTGATTGATGCCTTGGGATTACCAGATCTGGTGCAAGCAATTGTGAATAGCAATACGAAGTTGCTGGCTAAGACACCAGGCGTTGGGGCAAAAACCGCTGAACGCATTGCCCTAGAATTGCGCTCAAAATTAGCAGAGTGGCGCGATCAGGCAGGTCTGAATACGTTGCCGAGTGCGGGGCCCATTGACCTTGTACAAGAAGATGTAGAAATGACGCTTTTGGCCCTAGGGTATACCAGTCAAGAGGTCATGCAAGCCTTGCAAGCCGTCGGTCAAAATACAGCTCTAGCCAAAAATGCAGATACAGAAGCCTGGATCCGGGAAGCGATCGCTTGGCTGAGTCGATAATACTGACTTCAACGGGGAGTAGTCTCGGGCATGAAATAAATTAGAAGTCCATCAGCATTGGATTTTTACCGATTAGCCATCGCTGTTGGCCGATAAAGGGACGGTTGAGCGATCCAGGCAGTTAGATCTGCCAAAGCGCGATCGCGATACACCCCATAACGCTCTCGCTTATTCCGAACCCACTCAGGCAGATCAATGGCGTCAGGTGGGCTGTGCCCACTCGAATTGGATACCGTCGGTGCGGTTGCCGTTGATTAGACATGTTGGTTAAAGGCCGTGTGGCCTTCAATAAAGCTTGCAAGGTGGCTAGTTTTATGGAGGATAGTGGTGGGGAGGTTGTAGCGACCATAGGCTTTGAGTCTGAGGAGAATTCTGAGGTTTTTCAGGAGATGGCGTCGTTGGCGAAGCCTGATCTATTTCCTGAATCGATCTATGTTTATACCATCGGCCTAGAACAAGCTGGCGATCGCGATGTATGGGAGTACGCCCAACGTCATGGTTTTACTATCATCGCGAGGGATAATAACTATTGCAATCGAAACAATATTGCGATCGCATCTTTGCAGACATTTCAAGCCTTAAACAACAATCCCAACATTGGCATCTTGAAGTAGTTCTAAACGCAGCATAGCCAGGTTTCTCCCAGTTTTAATCCCTCTCTCCTGCTATAGAAGAAGAATTAGGAAAACATGCAGTCCGTCCCTGTAATACTAATCCTGTCAAGCAAATTCACAGAGGGGTAGAAAAAAATATCCTCCAAGGTTTAGCTTTGGAAGATTCCGAGCTGACCAGAGATTTTACTGGGCAGTGAATGAAATAAGAATTTTTTCTGGCCGTAGTATTCTGATATAGTAGCCAAGAAACTAAAATCATTGATTTTTAGGTGAAATTCCTTATCTATGTATGCATGAATACATTTATATGTGGATTTCTACTTATTTGTGCACTAACTCTATGTATGCATGAATACATTTATATGTGGATTTCTACTTATTTGTGCACTAACTCAACACAAAAGAAGGTGTTGAATAGATTGTTTTTTTGACACGGCTTCTAGAGATAAAAGGAATTTGCAAGGCTTAGCCTTAACCACAACCAATAGTTTAGACGCATTCAAATTTTGAATCGGGGAATAAGAATTTGAGCGCTTAATCTTAATAAAAATTCAACAGTTTTTGGATTTAATAATATTCAAATTGTAATGTAACTTGAATGATGATGAATAACACTGAAAATAGCGATTTTTTCTTGAGTAGCATTGGGACCGAGCCTATCGAAAACCCCGACATTCCTGCAGATATCAATGATGGCGATGATATTGCCAAACTAGACTTTGGTTCTGAGTATGTTGATCCTGAGGGGCTAGGGACTAGAACTCTTGACGGGACAGATGGGGCAGATACGTTTCGGGCAGAAGCTTTACTGAATGCCACCCCAGAGATTGTTGCCAAATATACTAATAGCGATGGCACAATTAACTGGCAAGGTGTAGCAGGAGAAAACGATAATTATCATGATCACTGGGTTGAAGGACCTGGAGATATTGTCATTAACAATTTTGGTGAAGGTGACAAGTTTATCTTGAGAGGCCATACTGCTGAAGCAATCTTGATTGAGGAGTCTGATAATCAAGCTGTGATTGGCTTAGTCAGCGATCAAGGTAGAGATGGCTCACGAGGCAATGGTGCCCATGACTTAGATATCTTGGGGAAAGCCACTATCAATCATGATGGTAGCTTCAATTTTGCCCAGGATGTCAAAGACATTACCAATAATGTTTTTGATGGAGTAGCTTCTACTTTAGAAGAATTTGAAGCTATGGGTGAAGATGCGCCTAGCGATATGGGTGGAGATGCACCTGGCAATATGGGTGAAGATGCGGGAGATCAAGATTTTCTTTTGCGTAGCATTGGGACCGAGCCTATCGAAAACCCCGACATTCCTGCAGATATCAATGATGGCGATGATATTGCCAAACTAGACTTTGGTTCTGAGTATGTTGATCCTGAGGGGCTAGGGACTAGAACTCTTGACGGGACAGATGGGGCAGATACGTTTCGGGCAGAAGCTTTACTGAATGCCACCCCAGAGATTGTTGCCAAATATACTAATAGCGATGGCACAATTAACTGGCAAGGTGTAGCAGGAGAAAACGATAATTATCATGATCACTGGGTTGAAGGACCTGGAGATATTGTCATTAACAATTTTGGTGAAGGTGACAAGTTTATCTTGAGAGGCCATACTGCTGAAGCAATCTTGATTGAGGAGTCTGATAATCAAGCTGTGATTGGTTTGATCAGCGATCAAGGTAGGGATGGCTCACGAGGCACCGGCGCTCATGACTTAGATATCTTGGGGAAAGCCACTATCAATCATGATGGTAGCTTCAATTTTGCCCAGGATGTCTCAGACATTACCAATAATGTTTTTGACGGAGTCATTTAAGCTGGCATTGAGTCATGTGGCTGACTTAGCAAGCAGTCCGGAAAAATTCCAAACTCTCTAAGGGATAGAAAACACAGTTAGAGAGCAACTATTGGAATATATCAAAACTGCGAGCGAAAACAAACATATATATGTTTGCTTTCGCTCGTTAATATACAGACGTGGCTTGCAGATTTCCCCAGCGGTATTTGTTCTCGCTAGCCATCCTCTAACTGTTTTGAGAGAGGTTTAAGCCTTCCCAAAATTTCTCCATGTTCATGGATCTGTTTCGCGTGGAGTTACGTCGTATCCGCAAAAGTGAACAAGAGAGGTTGTTTGAGCACCTGGATTAGATCAAATGCTTTACGAATTGGCAGCGACTGTTTGTCGGTAGGCAGAAGGTTCAGCAATCCAGGCGGTTAAATCCGCTAAGGCGCGATCGCGATATACCCCATAACGCTCTCGTTTATTCCGAACCCGCTGGGGCAGATCAGGAATAATGCCAAAATTGGGCGGCATCGGCTGAAAATGCTTAGGCGTCGCAGAGCTAATGAACTCAAACAAGGATCCGCTCATGGTAGTAGTGGGTAGCACCACAGGCTCCAAACCTCGGGCCAATCGCACAGCATTTGTTCCCGCTAACCAGCCCCCAGCCGTTGCCGCTGTATAGCCTTCCGTGCCAATTAACTGTCCCGCCGCCAATAACGTGGGGCGTTGCTTAAACTGCAAAGTAGGGTGCAGCAACTCAGGGGCATTGATAAACGTATTACGATGCATCACACCCATCCGCACAAACTCTGCCGACTCCAACCCCGGAATCATTTGAAAGATCCGTTTTTGTTCACCCCAGCGCAAGTTAGTTTGAAAGCCCACTAAATTCCAGAGCTTTCCAGCCTTGTCTTCCTGACGGAGTTGAGCCACCGCATACGGACGGTATTGCTGGTTCTCAGGGGCACGAAAATCGCCGTAGCGGTCGGTATCAAATAAGCCCACGGGCTTGAGGGGACCATAGCGCATCGTATCTTCCCCTCGCCGCGCCATTTCTTCAATGGGTAAACAGCCCTCGAAAAACTTAGCGGTCTCTTTCTCAAAGTCTTTGAGTTCAGCTTGTTCGGCAGCACAAATTGCCTGCAAAAAGGCTAAATATTGCTCCCGATTCATGGGGCAGTTAAGATAAGCCGCTTCGCCGCGATCATAGCGAGACGCCAGAAACGCCACTTCTCGATTGATAGATTCTCCGACGATGATCGGACTAGCAGCATCAAAAAAGCTGAGATAGTCTTGTCCCGTAAATTGGTGCAAGCTTTCTGTTAAAGCAGCACTGGTCAGAGGGCCAGAGGTCAACACCACAATGCCATCCTTGGGCAAGACTGGAACTTCACCCCGACGCAGTTCCACACAGGGATGCTCAGCTAGAGTTTCGGTCAGATTGTGACTGAATACGCCTCGGTCGACAGCTAAGGCCCCGCCTGCGGGCACGTGATGTTCGTCGGCTTTGCTAATGATGATGGAACCGAGTTGACGCAGTTCGGTATGGAGCAATCCGGCGGCGCGATCGCTAGCCAATGCGCCAAAGGAATTACTACAGACTAGCTCAGCCAGATCATCCGTGTGATGGGCTGGGGTTAAATGTTGAGGCTGCCCCTCCCTTGCTGATCGCATTTCATGCAAAATCACAGGCCATCCCGCTTGGGCAATTTGCCAAGCCGCTTCAGTACCGGCTAGCCCGCCACCAATCACCTGAATGGGTTGTTTATGGTCCATGTTTTTCGTCTACAGCACAATCTCCTATCACCAGGATAGTCGCTGGACCTGTTTCTAGGGAGTGAGGTAAGACTGCAAAGTGTCTTCTCCAGGGAGCAAACTGACTTTGCAAGAGCGACGAGCATTCGCAAACTGCGGATCTTGCCAAGAAAAGTCAAAATGGCTGACTGTATTCACTTGCGGGGCCACTTGCCGAATCGCAGACATTTGAGCCTCTAAAGACGGGCGATTCCGAAAGGTACGACCCCATTGACCGACAATAACGGGTTTGACTTGCGCCCCAGCCGATTGCTTGAGCACCCGCTGCAACTGTTGAACAATACAACTGGTATTGCCACAGTTGCCATAGGACATCGCATGCCATTCAATATTTTTAGGGAAGCGGTGCCAGGGCTGCATTCTAGAATCATAACCCTTGCCCACCCGACGGTTAGCATCGGGGAAAAAGGCAGCCCCGGCTGGAATCCCTTGACGCATGGTTGTAGACGAGAAGATGGAAAGATAATCGACCACACCTTGGTAGGCATGAGCCACACTCAACAACCATAAATCCCAGTTGAGTTTCTTGGCACGGATATCAACGGACGGTAATTTGCCCTTAGGGACAATCCGACCTTGCCAGAGAGCCGCTTGCTCTTGTGGGTATTGAGCATCGAAACTCTTTAAAGTGCCCGCAGAAACATATCCCCGCTGCAAATATTGTTCAATAGCGGCCCGCCCTTTTTGATTTACCCCTCGGTTGATGAGAGCCTGTTTGGCAGCATTACCAAAAATCCAAAGATCGCTGAGTTTACTACTGACCGACGCGCCCCCGGCTTGCCTCGGATAGCGAATGTAATCAAAGAGGACCCCATCTGGACGGCGCTGTAAAACAGCTTGTAAGAGTTGAGCATAGTCTTGGCGGGCCTGAGGACTATAAGGATCAACAAAGGCACTATCGGCATCACCGACTAAGCTAATATTCGCATCCGTGTGATCGGAGAGGGTGAGGCTGGTTTTGCCATTACCATTGCGCGCCATCGCTGACTGCCGATCAGCACGTTGCGCATACTGATAGCCATAATTAAGGCTAAACATCCAGGCATATACTTTTAAGCCCCGAGCCTGACCTTTTTTGATAGCTTCAGCGTAGAGATCTTGGTTGGCATACTTAGGGTTTCTGATGTCAGAATCCCAAACCGTTGGGTTATTACTCGCAGGCAGAAGAACACGGCCGTTATAAAATACCTCCACATACACCTGGTTATAGCCCCGACTGACAATGCGATCTAATAGGGCGTCTAAAACACCCGGTTCCAAGTCACATTCATGGAGGCGTAACCAAATCGCTTGATTTTGGGGCCAGTTCTGAGAACGACATTGTTGCAGTTGGCGAGCATCCTCAGCAATCCTTTGGTCATAAGACTGCTGGGCCGAAGTATCACCCGCAACCGCTGCCCGCAACTGACTTAGTTTTGTTTTGGCTTCGTCAAGAGCAATATGACAGAATCCAGATACTGGCGTTTGGGCTTGAGCCTGGACAGGCGAAACCTTGAGACTGGGCATGAGACTCATGGTCGCTAGAGCCAGAGAAACGCGAAACCAAGTAAAACAGTTTGTCATAGGTTAAGTCAGACAGTGAAGAAAGCAGCAGACTCTAAAATTTGGCTCATTGAGCGCTAATGATGATGGCAATCAAGACTGATTATTACTATTTATTGCCAAAACCATCCAATCTCATTTATAAGATGTGTGAGGTCTGTTTGGGAAATGGCTTCAGGATAAATCAAGCCCAGAAAGTCATTATTGGCTTTTAGGTGGCTTGAATTCTACCGACTGCGCCAAGAGCGATGTTATTCTCTTTGACGCGCAGTTATTCGATGCGGTTCCGATGGAAAGGACGAGACCAGAGATGGCAAACTGGGAGAACGTTAGGGAATTGCGATCGCGCCCAACAATTCCGTCACAATTCCCCGAGCACTATGGCCTGCCGCCGGTATCAGCCGATGTTGCAAAACGTAAGGGGCTAGAAACTTAACATCATCAGGTAGCACATAGGCTCGCCCTTGAATCAAAGCTAAGGCTTGTGCTGCCCGTTGCAGGGTAACGGTGCCTCTGGGGCTCACCCCCAGGGTAACGTCTTCATGCTCGCGCGTTGCCCGCACCAAGGCTAGGATATAGCGCTGAATCGAGGATTCTATCCGCACCCGCATACAATCTTGCTGGAGTTGTTGCACTTCTGCCAAGGTGATGCAAGGCTGTAGAGCCCGCAAATTTTTCCCTAACTGGAGACGCTCCAGCATCTGCAGTTCTTCCGTCTCTGAGGGATACCCCAAGCTCAAGGCCAAAGCAAAGCGATCAAGTTGGGCTTCCGGTAACGGGAACGTCCCCTGATATTCGACGGGGTTTTGAGTCGCGATCACAAAAAAGGGAGCTAGCACCGGGTGAGTGACCCCATCAATCGTGACTTGGGCTTCTTCCATCACTTCTAACAGCGCCGATTGGGTCCGAGGAGTAGCCCGATTAATTTCATCCGTGAGCAGCACATTAGCAAAAACGGGTCCGGCTAAAAACTCAAACTTGCCTTCTTGAGGATTCCAGATATTGGTTCCCGTCAAATCGCTGGGGAGCAGGTCTGGCGTACATTGAATTCGATGGAATTGGCCATCAATGGAGCGGGCCAAAGATTTAGCCAATAAGGTTTTGCCCACTCCAGGTACATCTTCCAAGAGGGCATGCCCTCCTGATAACAAAGCCACAAGGACTAACTGAATGGCCTCTTGCTTACCCACAATAGTGTGACTAAGATTGTCCAGCAGGCGCTGCAGTTCAGGTCTGACAGGAGTGTCAGTAAAGAGATGAGTCATGTCTACCTAAGAGTGACGGGTCAAACAACGGCTGCAAGGGAGGAACGAGCACTCTCACAATCTGCCTGAATTTGGGCTTTGAGATCGTCCAAAGAGGCAAATTTTTGTTCCGAGCGCAGAAATTGCTGCAAGTGCACAGTCAAAGTATGCCCATACAAATCACCCGACCAATCGAGAAGGTGAACTTCTAAGCTAGGTTGCTGCCCCTCCACCGTGGGCCGACAGCCCCAATTCATCACCCCTGGCTGCGGTTGACTCCAGCGATCGCTCGTGACGCGGACACTGTAAACGCCCGGACGCGGACAAAATTTGTCTGGGGGAATTTGCAAATTGGCAGTCGGGAATCCTAAAGTTCGTCCCAATTGCTGACCGTAGACCACAAGACCGGTGAGATCGTAGGGCCGACCTAGCATTTGCCGCGCTTTATCAAGATTGCCTTGCAATAAAGCCGCTCGAATAGCCGAGCTGCTGATCGGTTCAGAACCATTAGCTTGGGAGGCGGTAATCGAGACGGGAATGTCATACTGGCCTGCGATTGTCACTAAATCTTTTGCTGTCCCTGCCCGCTGGTAACCAAAGCAAAAGTTAAAGCCAACGCTAATAGATTGAGCCGCCAGCTTCTCCACCAAAATTTCATCAACAAAGGCTTGGGGACTCAAACTGGCTAAGGCTCGATCAAAGGGAATCAAGACCAGTTGGTCCACGCCCAAGCCTTTCAACAGCATTTCTTTTTCCGATAACGGCGTCAGTAGGGGTTGCTGCTCACCGGAAAAAAAAGCTTGGGGATGAGGATTGAAAGCCACAACAGTAATCTGAGCCTGATCTGGACGAGCAGATAGCAAAGACTGAATGACTTGGCGGTGTCCTTGATGAATCCCATCAAAATTACCGAGGGCCAAAACCGTCGGCGTTAATGCTGTCTCTAATGATGAAGTAACCCACACAACTCAAATTCTGACATAATTTCGGCACCAAAGCTTATTCATGTACCGCAGAAGCAGTATGGGGTGCATAAGCACACTGCAAGGAGGGTTTACCGTTAGGGGTCAGGGTGATGGTCAGCCCTTCTTGACCAATGATGCTATTGGGACAAAAATGATGTGCTTGCTTCTCCATCTCATCCAGAAAAATATCATCGTGGAGGGGGTCATGGTGAAAGAGAACCAGTTGATCGACTTGGGCGGCTTCGGCAATCTTGATCGCTTCTTGCCAGGTAGAGTGGCCCCAACCTACTTTGCTATTGCCCGCTTCGTGATATTCGTCGTCAGTATACGTGGCATCGTAGATCAACACATGGGCCTGATCGGCTAGCGCCAATACACTTGGATCTAAGGAGTCGGGGAAATGTTCCGTATCGGTGACATAACTGACGGTTAGTCCTTGCCACTCCAACCGATACCCCACGGAGCCTCCTGGATGATTGAGGATAGCATTTTGCACAGTGATATCTGCAATTTCAATCACCTGCCCCACCTCCAAATCGTGAAAATTAAGGCTACCGCCCATGATTTGCAGCGGCACTGGAAAATTAGGATGGAGCATCTGATCTGTCAGCCGTTTCTCAATGGTTTTGCCATCGGAGGCACGCGTGCCATAGATATGGAAACGATTACCAGGCATAAAGGCTGGCGCAAAAAATGGAAAGCCTTGAATATGATCCCAATGGGTATGGGAAAAAAAGATATGGGCTTCGATGGGAAGCTGCTTCAGGAGCTCTTGACCTAAGACCCTAAGCCCCGTACCCCCATCAAAAATAAATTTATGGCTACCCGCCTGCACTTCTACGCAAGGTGTATTGCCACCGTAACGAACAGTGTGTGGCCCTGGACAAGCAATACTTCCTCTAACGCCCCAAAAACGAACGGTGAGTTGTTCCTGCATAGGTAGGTGGCCGTTGGCTTGCACTGAATCAGTAGCCGTTAGTCCAATCATATCGAAGCAGACAACCTTCTGCGGGTTTCTGTGAATTTTAGCCCAATTGGGAACAATTCGTGACAGTCAAAAGATAGATTTATTTTGACTCAAGGGTGTCAGCCATTCTGCTAGCGGGGATAGTGTGTTGGTAGCAGTGAGATTATATTGCAATGGCGTCACAGTAATCAGCTGTTGACGCATCGCCTGTACATCTGTGAGCGTTAGAGCATCGGAAGGCTGATCTTCGAGATCCTCTATCACTTCGCCTGCTAACCAGTAATAGGTTTTCCCCCTCGGATCAGTCCGCTTTTCAAAGATATCGTGATAGCGGCGGATGCCCTGTCGCGTCATCGCCACCCCTTTAATCTGCTCAGCGGGGAGGGCTGGAACATTGACATTCAGCAACATCGGCTGCGGCAGTGGATTGGCAATTAAATGATGAAGCAACCCGTTAGCGAAATCAGCAGCAGGTTGAAAATGGTGATCAGTGAAGCTAGCATAACTAAAAGCAAGACTGGTGATGCCTTCAATTACCCCTTCCATTGCTGCGGAAACAGTACCCGAGTATAAGACATCCGTGCCTAGGTTGGGGCCTTGATTAATCCCAGATAAGACAAAATCAGGGGAGCTGTCTAGTAATCCGCCGAGGGCCAATTTAATACAATCTGCAGGCGTACCTGAACAAGCCCAAGCCTGCACTTGCTTCGCGAAAATAGAGGTGACCTGCTCCGCTCGAATCGGCTGATGAATGGTCAGCCCATGTCCTGTGGCTGAGCGTTCGCGGTCGGGGCAGACAACGGTGACGTCATGGTCGGCAGCGAGAGTATTGGCTAAGGTACGAACGCCTGGAGCAAAAATACCATCATCATTTCCAACTAATAGTTTCATAAGATTGCGATAGAAATGAGCACGGAAGCATACAGAGCAGAGACTGACCACCAGATATAGCCCTGACATAGCCAATATCGTTTAGGCTGACAGTCATTGCCAGCAAATATATTGATGTTAGGCTAGCGTATCTCAATCGCAAAGATTGACCTTAAAGTTATGGCTGCAGAACTCTCTTTAATTGTCGATATGGTAGCCGTTTTGGGGACGGCTGCGGTAGGAAGTTATGTGGCCCATCGCCTGGGTCAGCCCGCACTACTGGGCTATCTATTAGCAGGTTTAGCGGTGGGACCCTCTGGACTTGGCATTGTCAAAGCTGAAGGCGCCATCAATTTTCTGGCAGAAATGGGGGTAGTGCTGCTTTTATTTGCCTTGGGGGTTGAGTTCTCTCTGGGAAACTTATTGAAAGTTCGTAAAATTGCCCTTGGAGGCGGCACACTCCAAGTTGTATTAACCACTCTCTTGGGTGGCGGATTAGCTTTCTTCACAGGGTGGGTCGATACCCTACCCCAAGCCGTTTTCTTAGGAGCGGTGCTGTCTTTATCGTCTACGGCAGTTGTGCTCAAGAGTCTGATCGAGCGCAATGAAATGCAGACCGTCCACGGTCAAGTCATGCTGGGGATTCTGATTATTCAAGACCTGAGCTTAGGCATCATGTTGGCCGTATTGCCTATTTTGACCCAACCACCCGCCAGTATTGGTCAAGCTCTGGTGATTGCAATCCTCAAGGCTGCCTTGTTCTTTTTGATGGCCGTGGTAGCTGGCGTCAAAATTGTGCCGATTCTGATGAAGAAAGTGGCCCAGACTGGATCACAGGAATTATTTGTTCTCAGTGTCGTAGCCCTGTGTATGGGGGTAGCCTTAGCCACTGCCGCCATGGGCTTGGGCATTGAAATGGGAGCGTTTGTGGCCGGATTAATGGTGTCCCAGGTGGAATATGCTGATCATGCCTTGCACAGCATTTTGCCGATGCGTGATGTCTTTGCCACCTTGTTTTTTGCCTCCATTGGCATGCTGATTGACCCCGTCTTCCTCGTTCAGAATAGTTGGACCTTAATCAGTTTGGTCACTCTGGTGATGGTGGGCAAAGCGTTTATTGTAACGACGCTGGTTGCTCTGTTTGGATATTCTCTCAAAACTGCTCTGATTGTCGGTTTAGGGATTAATCAAATCGGAGAGTTCTCCTTTGTATTAGCGGGTGTGGCTGTAGAGCTAGACCTGTTCTCGCCGCGTTTGTATGGATTGATGGTGGGTACAACAGCGATCACATTAGTGATTACCCCCTTCGTTTTTAAGCTATCTGCTTATTTATTTGGCTATATCGAGCGGTTACCACGGATTGGTCGCTGGTTTAGGTATGCTCAGCGGCCCAAAGAAGTGGTCATGCCAGATAAACTAACGGGTCATTGTGTGGTGGCAGGCTATGGTCGGGTTGGACAAACTTTAGTGCGCATGTTGCGATCACAACGTCATCCCGTCCTCGTGATCGAGAATAACGAAGCCACCTTACAAACCCTCCGCGACCAGAAAATTCCTTACCTCTTTGGGGATGCATCAAGCGACCTGGTCTTGCGCAAGTCGAAACTTGAGCGGGCGCGTGTACTGGCGATCGCCCTCCCTGATCCCTTAGCCACTCGACTCACCTTGAAGCGAGCTTTGAGCATGGTTCCCAGTTTAGACGTTACCGTCAGAGCCCATGCTATCCAAGAAATTGATGTGCTATATCAACTGGGAGCCAAAGAGGTTGTGCAGCCTGAATTTGAAGCCTCCTTAGAAATGGGAGGCCATGTCCTTCTCAATCTGGGTGATCCGATTCAGCAAGTTCAAAAGATTGCCAATACCTATCGAGCCGGACATTATCGTGAGATTGTCCCCAAACAGTTGGGCGATCGCATCCCCCCCGAATTAGAACGGGCGGTAGAAGGTCTTGAAGGCCAATGGTACACGCTGAAGCCCGAGTCTCCTTTCATTAATTGCACCATTGCTCAAACCGATATTCGTCGCCAGACGGGAGCCACAATCATGGCAGTGCGTCGGGGTCAGCGCACCTTTCGCTATCCCCATGCCCAGACACTTTTGGAAGCAGGCGATCGGCTACTTTTAGTCGGCACCCTTCCAGAAAGACAAGCCTTTGAAAAGTTGGTCATGACTCAGGTTTGAATCGTTAGCTGGGTATCATACAGGAGAAGAGGGGCCAACAATATTCGAGTTGATGCCCTGTGATGAAGCGTTGTCTGTCTGATCATGAATCTTAAACGAATTACAGTGATTGCTGCCAATGTGTTTCGGGATATTTTTCGCGATCGCGTTCTTTACCTAGCCGCTTTATATGCCATTGGCTTGGTCCTCGTCATTTTATTCCTAGGAGAAGTGTCTGCGGGCACAGAAGACAAGATCAGCGTGGATGTTGGACTGGCTAGTATCAGTCTGCTGGCCCTGGCAGTTGCGGCCTTTGAAGGGGGGGGGTTGATCAACAAAGAAGTCGAAAAACGGACGGCATTGATCTTGATTGCCAAGCCCTTAAGTCGCACCGAATTTGTGTTGGGAAAACATTTGGGATTGTCGGGGGTCTTGACGCTGTTAATCGCGATCATGACAGCCATTTTGGTGAGTATTCTCAGTTGGCAGCAGTTTAGCTACAACTTGAATAACATCTTGCTGAGTAGCAGCTTTTTAGTCTTGGAAATGGCTTTGATTGCAGCCGTCTCCATCTTATTCGGCGCCTTTACAAGTTCCTTGATGGGGACTGTTCTTACCTTTGCGGTGTACTTTATGGGGCATTTTAGCCAAAATCTCCTCAGTCTCAGCGAGTCCATTGAATCCGACAGTATTCAGCAAATTGCCAAGGCCATTTATTTGATCTTTCCCGATTTGTCTCGCCTAGATTTGAAGAATCAGGCCGTGCATATCATCACGGTGCCTCCTCCCCAGCTGGCGATGAATGCTGTCTATGGCCTGGTGTACATCACCCTGCTCTTGGCAATTTCCACAGTTATTTTTGCCAATCGAGAATTTTAAAGGGGACGATAGACACGATAGTTGATCTCAGGGAAGATATTATCGATCACTTCTACCTTCTCTAGCCAACCACTGTCTATTTTTTGCTGCTTAATGCCCTCATAGAGATGCTGGAATCGGGCAATATGGGAGCGCGTTCGCCGCATGGCATAGGGCACCATCGTTCCCGTCCGCATAATAAAAGCCCAATCTGAGGACTGAGCCAGCAACAACTCACGGGCCGCTTGGTTCAAGGCTCGCCATTGCAATTCATCCGCAGGTTCAAGCTTAGCAAGTTCGATCATCCGCTCTGCTGCTTTATGTAAATGGGGATAAATCCAAGCATTGGTTTCATTCAGCCAGTATTCATGGAATCCCTTGTATCCCCAGCTAGACTGAGACGGACGACAGACCTGTTGCTGAGGCTGTGCTTGCAAATAGTCTGCCAAGTGGGTCATCTCATAGGTCTGTTGGTCATGCCATGACTTGCGGAATAGATAGTCAATAAACCACGGGCCTTCATACCACCAGTGGCCATACAACTCTGCATCATAGGGAGAGACTACAATCGGGGGACGTTGCATCATTCCCTGCAAATTCTTGATCTGCTGTTCTCGGTTGAACATAAAATTATGGGCATGTTCAGCCGCCTTTTCCCTGGCCCAATAAGGATCGTAGAGGGCTTTGTCCGCAAGCCCTCCCCCTCGACCCGTAATCTTGTGGTACTTGATGCCCACGTTTTTGCGCTGGCCATTGGGCATAATGTAAGGCTTGATGTAGTCGTACTCTGCCTCCCAACCCAAATCCTTATAAAATTCCCGATATTCAGGCGCACCTGGATAGCCCACTTCCGATGACCAGACCTGCTGAGAGGATTCATGATCGCGGCCAAAAGCTGCTACACCTGTCTCTGTAAAGATGGGTGCATAGGTGCCAAATCGAGGTCGGGGCCGTGCATAGAGCAATCCGTGGCCATCCATCAAAAAGTAACGCAGACCCGCGTCTGCCAGCATTCGCTCTAAGCCTTCAAAATAGGCACACTCCGGCAACCATATGCCTTTGGGAGGCCGACCAAAGGTGCTTTCATAATGCTCGCAGGCAACCTGGATCTGAGCCCAGACTGCTTGGGGATACATTTTCATTAAGGGCAGGTAGCCGTGGGTCGCCCCGCAGGTAATAATTTCTAGATTATTCGTATCCTGAAACTGCTTAAAAGCGGTGACGAGGTCGCGATCATAATTTTCCCAGACCTCTCGCGCTGTATGAAATTCGTTGACATAGTGCTCAGCTAGATAGCGAATATGGCTATTGTGAGTATTGCGCTCCACTTCCAGGGTGGCTAGCTCTTCTAATTTTTCTAGGTGCTGATCATACCGATCTTGGAGCAACGGATCTTGGAGCATAGACACCAGCGGCGGCGTCATACTCATCGTTATTTTAAAGTCAATCCCATCTCGCTTTAAACCTGAAAAGACTTGCAATAAGGGGACATAGGTTTCAGTAATTGCCTCAAATAACCATTCTTCTTCCAGAACAAAATCACTTTCTGGATGGCGAACAAAAGGCAGATGGGCATGTAGAACGAGGGCCAGATAACCAAGAGTCATAAAAGTGAGTTAGGAAGGGCGGAGGAATGACGGCCATTGACCGAGATCATTAAATAAGTGTAAAGAATGACGGCCCAATTGAATAGATAACGCCATAAGTTTTTCTATCTTTAGGCGTGGGTTGGGTACTCCATGCGATTGACCCGACCATACCAGCGCAGTAAGACTCGGGCTAGACGCTCTGAACTATGGCGAACATACTGAGTGTTGGCATCTTCGTCCATAACATTTGCCAAAATAACGCGGCACCCCAACCGCATTAACCGTTCACGATCAATAACAATGGGATGGGAATTTTCTTGCATGTAGCGAGCTAAAGCCATCGAAGATGGTAATTTTTTTTGGACCAAGACCGCATCAAAGATGCGTTTACCGCAGGTACTATCTAAAGCCTTGACGTGATCAGCAACCGTATAGCCTTCGGTTTCCCCAGGTTGGCTCATAATATTGCAAACGTAGATGCGAGGGACAGTGCGGCGAGCGATCGCTTCCACAATTTCCGGCACGAGAAGATTGGGGACCACACTGGTGTAGAGGCTGCCTGGCCCCAAAATAATGAGGTCGGCATCCATAATCGCCCGAATGGCATTGGGTAGTGCCGGGGGTCGGGCGGGCGTGCAGCCAACGCGCAGGATTTTGCCTGCCGCAGCCGTAATTTTGGATTCTCCCTTAATACACCGACCATCTTCCAAGTCAGCCCAAAGGCTAACGTCGCTTAAAGTGGCGGGCAACACCTGACCGCGGACCGCCAGAACTTGAGAGCTGGCAGCGATCGCTTGCTCCCAACCGTCCGTAATATCACTCATAGCCGTTAGAAACAAATTTCCGAAGCTATGGCCGGTGAGCCCATCCCCTGCCTTAAAGCGATATTGAAACAGAGCGGTAATCAGCTTTTCTTGATCCGCTAGTGCCGCGATGCAACTGCGCAAATCACCCGGCGGTAGCCCCCCAATTTCTCGTCTCAGTCGCCCGGAAGAACCGCCATCATCTGCCACAGTAACCACGGCTGTGATATTGGCACTGTAAGACTTGAGCCCCCTCAGCAAGGTTGAGAGGCCCGTGCCGCCGCCAATAACCACAATTTTGGGACCCCGATTGAGGCGGCGATGTACCAGAAGACGATCTACGACCTCATCCTGACTGTCTGGCATCAAGACCTCGGTAATCGAACCTAAGGTGCGCGTTTGTCCCCACCACACCAGAAAGACACCCAACCCAATTACCAATGGACCGCTAATTTCCCTGGGTAGGAGTCTGGCAAAGAATCTCAGAGATGATTCTAGAAACTGAATGACATAAAAAATGGGGGTTAGTCTAACCAGAATGGCAAAGCCCAAGCAAGTCAAGATCACCCCAATGGCACTCAAAAATAACCAACGCTTAATCGATAGTCCGGGGGATAACCAGCGAATGGATCGACTAAATCGGTCAGGGAGATGTTGCAATGATTTAGCTTTGTAACGACTTGTCGTAGGTTTAGGAGACCCCATGAGCATCGACCACAAAAAAGCGTAAGTCCAATTTTTAGAGAGACGAACCGTTCATTTAAACCTGATTTTTCTCACTATTGTTACAAGCGAAAAATTTTCACGCGCTAGCAATCCTAGAAGCTTATAGACCAATGACGTTCATATTAGCTTATTAGGAATACTGCTAATTCTAGGACCTCTATCTATGAAGACCATCAGCACTTACCAGACACAAGTCAGATTTGCACTAGCTGGGAGGTGACATGATGAATTTTCCTAGGGACATACAAGCTAGAAATTCATTGTTAGTATGAATGATGAGTTGCCCCAGGGCATGCGTACAACCCCGTAGTCGTAGAACATGCCCGCGATTAATCAAGATCAGAGAAGTTTATAAAGACAAATCAATATCAGGATTGGCAGGAGGCTCAGGAGCAGAATCAGAACCTGCAATGCCTGGAAAATCTGATGGAGAGGAGGAACTCTCCTGAGCAGAAAAGGAGGAACTCTCCTGAGCAGAAAATTGGGCTGATGGTTTGGCCTCCGGCTCAAATTTAATCCGGCGAATAGGTAGATTAGCGATCAGAGCTGTGGCCCGTTGATCGGATTCTAAGCTGAAGTTTAAACCCTCCGTATCAATTTCCACATACCGAGATACCACTTCCACAATTTCTTGGCGCATCGCTTCCATCATCTGCGGTGAGAGGTTAGCTCGATCCTGGGCCAAGACAATTTTGAGTCGGCTTTTAACATTGTCACGACTAGTTGTGTCTTGGCCAAGAAAAAGCCGTTCGAGAAAATCGCTAATCATAGAATTTTAACGGGAACGTCCACAGTTAGGGAAAAAGGCTACAACAGGGTGCGTAGGGTGGCCGATTAGGGGAATACGAAAATGATAGATTATCTAGCAAAAAAACGTCGAAGTCGGGAGAACAGCGTATCGTAAGGGGCATCCAGATCTAAGAAATCTACGTCTTTTCCCTCAATCCGCTGGGCAATGTTCTGCAATGCCATACCGCTCATGGAGAAGTTATCGGAAAGAACGAGGGGTTCGCCACGATTGGTGGCCACAATCACTTGCTCGTCATCAGGAATTATGCCGATTAAAGGAATAGCCAGAATCTCCTGCACATCATTGACCGACATCATGTCGTTGGCTTGAACCATTGCTGGACGGATGCGATTAACAATCAAGTTGATGGTTTTAATGTGATGGGCTTCTAATAAACCCACGACTCGATCGGCATCTCGAACAGCAGAAATCTCGGGAGTAGTGACGATTAAGGCTTCATCGGCGGCTGCGATCGCATTTTGAAACCCCATTTCAATGCCAGCAGGGCAATCAATTAAAACAAACTCATATTTTTTCGTGAGTGCATAGGCCAACTGCTTCATTTGTTCGGGGGTGACGGCATCCTTGTTACGGTTTTGAGCCGCAGGGAGTAGCACCAAATCATGAAGTCGTTTGTCTTTGACCAGAGCCTGTTCCAAACGGCACTGACCTGCTAGCACTTCTAAGGCCGTGTAAACCACACGATTTTCTAGTCCGAGCAGCAAATCGAGATTGCGCAACCCAAAATCAGCATCGATCAACGCCACTGAATGATTGAGCTTAGCTAAAGCCATGCCTAAATTGGCTGAACAGGTAGTCTTGCCTACCCCACCTTTACCAGATGTAATAACAATAATTCGACCCATACAACTGAGAGCGTTACAACTTTCGTCAAGTCAGCCAAGCAAATGATTAATAGTTTAGATCAATTTCGCGATTTCGCTAGGGTTGAGTCATATTTTTGCTAAAGTCTGATGCTCTGGCAATTTGAATGCCGTCCTCAGCGATATAGGCGACCTCAGGATAAAATTGATCCGGGACAGTGGCAGGTGCTCGGGCAACCCAGTCCGCAATTCTCAACTGTGTGGGTTCCATCTGTAAGGCCATAATCTGACTTTGCTCATCGCCACTGGCGCCAGCATGAGTCGTGCCGCGGAGGCGACCCCACACCAAAATATCGCCGTCAGCAACAATCGAGCTACCGGGGTTGAGATCCCCCATCACAATAACGGTGCCTGGATGACGGATTTCGGCACCAGACCGGAGGGTCGTTTGCAAATAAAGAGGAGCCACTTCTTTTTTCTCAGTATTAAGATTGAACTGAGCGATCGTAGACTGGGCCAAGGGCAGAATTTGGGCTCGTTGCTCAATGGAATATCCCGAGGTCGCCGCAGCCACTGCTGTTTGCCGACGTTTAGTATGAATCCGGGTCAGGTGCAATTTTGCGGTGGATAAAGCGGTGACAATCGTTTGTAATTGTCGATGGTCAAGCAGGCGATCGCCAGTGACCAATTCAACCAGCGTATTAGGGGGCCAAAAGCGCTGACCTGCTTCTAGTTGTTTTTGCAATTCTGTGCACAAATCACCCCATTCTAAAACCGTTTCACTGGGAGTCGGCAAATAGAGCAATAGTTTTCCATCCTCAGCTTCTAGATGAAGCTGCACTTCCGCCACTCGTGGAGACTCAGATTCTGAGCCAGGTTCAGAAGTAGGGGTTGTCGAGGCAAGTGTCCCCCTCAGCCGTTCTGGATCCATAAACGCCCTTTGTTACTTGCGTGACTATTACTTGCGTGACCGTTTTGCAGGTTGTTTTTGTAAAACAACCTTCAGCCGTTGACTGATGATGGTCATGCCACCATCTTGAACCAAAATGGCAGAAATCCACTCACTAGTTGGTTTATTACCAGCAGTACCGACCTTAAACAATCCCCCCGCAGGTAATAATTCTAATTTCAGGTCAGGTTGGTTCAGGTAGCTTTGGGCTGTGATGGGCTCTTCTAGAGCTAGTCCCAACAGAGGATTATTGCCGAGGGGCTCATCGACAATCACATCAAACTCAAACTTTTCGCCCACCCCAACTTCTTGAGGTAAGTTGATTTGCACCTTGGGTGGTTTAGGTCCTGAGGAAAGTTGACTACGTTCAGCCAAGATGTCTTGCTTGGTAATTTGATCGCCAACCCAATGTTGTCGGGCATGAAGGGTAGATTGTAGTTGTACTGGCCCTTGCTCGAGGGTTTGAGTACCTGTGATGGTAGTTTTAGTCTCGACAACATAGCCTTGGGCATTCTTTTCCCAGTTCACAAGCTCCGTCTGATAAGAGAGGTCTTGGTAGTTCTGCCAAAAAGTCGCAATCACCTGTTGAAGGGTTTGGCGGTTAAGACCGTCTCCACTCATAAATTCAGGACTATAAAAGCCGATGAGTTTGGACAAATCTTGCTGATTAGCCGCTAGGTCAATCTGCGTTAATTTCTCCGACAAATCAGGAGGAGCTGTATTGACTTGGGGCTCTTGGTTCTCCGGCACCGCTTCTGGAGCATTGCTCTCAGCGGAGACATCCCGCGCCAACGTCCCTATCAAGACAGAGCAAAGACAGGCAGTAGACAGTCCTAGACCCAGACGACCCAAGGCCCGACGAACGTTCCTAAATCGACGGCTTACTTGCGGATCTACTGGTTGCAAAATGCGAATAGAGTTGTACATGGAAGGGGGATATGAATGACAAAAACCAATTCACTCTTTCAGAATCAGGGCATTCCCTTTAAATTTACAGGAGGGATAGCGTCGCAGATAGTTGGTCAGCTTTACCATATTTTCTGGAAAGGAGCATCTCAATTCTAGATGAACTTTCATCTTGAAGGCGAAAACGCTAGAATTCTCAACTTCAATATACAAGGATAGCAATAGTGAGCAATCCCGAACGGGGTGCGATGAGTACACCATCGAATCGTCTCCTCATTGCCGCCAGTGGCACAGGAGGACATTTGTTTCCGGCGCTAGCCGTGGCAGAGATCCTAGAATCAGAACAGTTCCAGCTAGAGTGGCTTGGGGTTAACAATCGATTAGAAACCCAGTTAGTTCCTAAGAAATATCCGCTGCGGACCGTTCCGATTGAAGGATTACAAACTCAAATTGGCTTCAAAACACCCATCCTCATGGGCAAATTAGCGGTTGCCGTTTGGCAAACTCGTCAATTGCTCAAGCAAGGTCATTTCCAAGGCGTACTGACGACTGGAGGCTATATTGCTGCCCCTGCTATTTTAGCGGCTTGGTCCTTGGGGCTACCCCGTGTGATTCATGAATCCAATGCGATTCCTGGGAAAGTGACGCGGTGGCTGAGTCCGCTGTGTAGTCAGGTGGCTTTGGGCCTAGCGGATGCCGTTCAATACTTACCTAAGGCTAAGACCGTCGTGGTGGGAACCCCTGTTCGCCCGGATTTTTTAAGCCCCTGTGCTTTGGGATTACCGATTCCCGAAGCCGCTCCGTTAATTGTGGTGGCGGGCGGCAGCCAAGGCGCTGTAGCCGTTAATCAGTTGATACGGGCTTGTGCTCCTGCCTGGTTAGCGACTGGCGCTTGGATTGTACATTTGACCGGAACTCAGGACGCTGAGGCTCAGTCTTTTCAGCATCCCCATTACTTATCTATGCCGTTTTACGACAATATGGCAGGACTCTGGCAGCGGGCAAATTTAGCCATTAGTCGAGCGGGGGCAGGGACATTGAGTGAATTAGCGATCGCAGCCACACCAGCACTCCTGATCCCCTATCCCTATGCAGCTGAAGATCATCAAGCTTTTAATGCGGCTGCCTTTGTTAAAGCTGGAGCCGCCCAGATGTATCGTCAAAATGAACTGACTCCAGAGCAGCTAGAGCAAACAGTGATTCAGTGGCTGCAACATCCCCAAATTCTTGAGGAGATGTCAGCTAAAGCCTACAGTCTAGCAGTACCAAATAGCACAGAGCGCTTCGCCCAGCTCCTCTTGGAGCAGATCCGAAGCGACTCTATAACTTGAGATTCAGGGCTTTAACGTGTAGACCCAGATAGTCCTAAACCATTTTTAGATGGGGATAGGCCGCCACCAAATCATCTGAACTGAGGGTGTCAGACTCAGCCTGAGGAGTCCATAACACTTCTAGAGCTAAGAGCTGATCACCAGAAATTGCACCGATTTGATTGAGGGCTTGACGCAACTCCTGATCAGATTTGATCTCGGGAAGTTTGAGTTTGCCTTGGGCTGCAACCACTAAAGTGACCACAATGTATTCACCTGGGGCTGTGGCCAAGGCATCTTCGGGAGCTGTAGCCACAGCACTATTATTGGTTTCTATCTGCTGCTTAACGTTGGTCAAGGTCTCTGCTTGAAACTTACTCCGCTCGGTCAAGGCCAGATGATTAAATTTGGCTTCCGCGGCCACGAGGCGGGTTTGTTCAGATTCTGCACTGGCATAAACCCAATATTCAGGGTGCCGTAACAGGGCTAAATTCGTTTCCTGCAATACCTTTGCTAAGCCTGCGCTCGATCCAGTGTTGCCTGTTTGGGCAATCCGGTCCAAATCATCCTTAAGCCCCCGGGCTTCGGCTAACAAACCCACCTGGATTTTGTTGACGGTTACAGTTGGATTGGCAGAAGTTTGATCATAACTATTTCCCAAATCTAGACTGCCACCATCGCCGGCGATATTGCGGAAGCTGGATACTAAGAAGTTGGCTATGGCAATAAAGATCAGGATGGAAAACAGGCCGCCGAAGCCGCCGCCAACACCAAAGAATGGGATTAGGAAGGGAAACCCAAACCCGCCACCGTAGCCACCTCGATAACCACGGGAATAACCACCTGAGTAACCGCGAGAACCTCGAGAGGGAGAGCTGCGATAGCTGCGGGAGGGCACAGAGCGACGGAAGCTGCCGCCGCTAATGCGACCACCGGTACGAGCCGCCAGGGCAGTATCTGCACTGCTGAAGACTAAGACACCAACGAGCGCGATCGCCACGAGCAGACGGGAGAAAATTTTGAATATTGAGCGTTTTTTGTTCATCTTTCGCACTGAGGGCTTACATTAACGCAATTTTGGGACAAACTGTAGAGAAATGGGCCGACCCGATCATCGGTCAGATCACTAGCATTATTCTGGCAGTCATCAACACCCCTTAACCCCAAACCTTGCATTGTCTTAAGTTTAATCTTTCTGTCTAGCCAAGGGTGACCCCAAACGGCGAGATTACCGAAAAACGACCGTAATTTCAATACCGAATACGCGGATCAATGTAGGCATTGACAATATCGATGATGATGCTGGCCATGACAATAATGATCGAGACAAACACGATAATGCCTTGCACGGTTAAATAATCACGGAGAGAAATTGCATCGTAAAGGCGATTACCTAAACCCGGCCAGGAAAATGTCACCTCTGTTAGTACTGCTCCGCCGAGCATGGCCGCAAAGGTCAATCCTAAAACCGTAATCACTGGGATCAACGCATTTCGCAGAGCATGAAGGACTAAAATACGTCGTTCGGGAATCCCTCGAGCCCGAGCAGCCTCCACATAATCGGCTTGCAAGGTCTGCTTTAAGTTCACACGCACAATTCGTTCAAAAATACCACTCAGCACAATTCCCAAGGTCAAACTTGGCAAAGCTAAGTGATAGAGTGTCATCCCCAAGGCCTGAAAATCTCCCGAGAGGATGCTATCAAACACGTACAGACCCGTGGGACCTTGGGGTGGAAGCAGTCGAGTTGGGAACCGAGTTCCATCGGGAAACCAGCCTAATTGCACCGCAAACACTAACTTCAGGAGCATCCCGACCCAAAACATCGGTAAAGCATAGGTGATGATTCCAAACAGTCGCCCGCCTAAATCAAAAATAGTACCGGGCCGGGATGCTGATAGGATTCCAGCACTGATGCCAATCGCTAACGCTACGACCATGCTGCAAAAGGCAAGTTCTACCGTAGCGGGAAAAAACTGTTGAATAATATCCCATACTGTTTGTCCCCGGCTGGTGAGGGAGGTGCCTAAGTCAAAGTGCAATAAATCTCCCATATAGTTCGCATATTGCTGCCATAAGGATTGATCGAGTCCCAGTTGCGATCGCAACGCTAGTTTCTGGGCAGCCGGGGCCTTCGGTCCCAAAATAGCGTCAACTGGATCGCCAGGAGTGGCCCGCAGCAGCAAAAATACAACAGTGGTTACAGTCCAAAGCATTAAGGGAGCCAGCAACAAGCGGGCCACTACATAGGACTGGAGGGCACGGGAGCGAGACATAATTGTGTCCTAGGAAGAAGAATTACTGAGAGGCCAAAATGGCATGGCTTGCGTAGGTTCTAGCTGCACTCCTTGGATATCTGGCTGCGCAAAAGCGTATTCCTTACGCTGCCACAGCGGAATAAAAGGGACATCCTTCGCTAACAGATCTTGAATTTCAGTAAAAACCTGCTGACGCTGAGCGGGATCCGTTTCCTGCCGCTGTTGATCAATCAGTTGATTCATCTTTTCGCTGAAGTAAAACGAGCCTTGGCCTACCGTTGCCCCATCCTTACAACCTTCTGCGGTAGAACCTTCTGCACAATCTAGGAAAGGATGAATATAAGTATCTGGATCGTAATAATCACCACTCCAGTCCAGCATGAACATCGGATAGGTGCCTTTATCTAAATTGTTGTAAGCCGTTGCTGATTCAATGCTTTTGAGGTTGACTTTGGCTATATCCCCAAGTTCCTTTTCAATGAGGGCTTTAATCGTGGTCGCAGCAGGGCCATCGCTGGGAACATTGGAACGATACCAAAACTCCACTTGCAGGGGTTTATTGCTAGAGTAACCTGCTTTTCTTAGCAATTCTTTGGCTTTGGCCGCATTGGCATTGTTGCTGTCGCCTTGAAACACAGGTTTGCTGACCTCAAAAATACTGGGCACCAAACTATACAGGGGGTCAACTTGGCCATTAAATACCCGCTCCCGAATGAGTTGGCGATCAATCGTCAAGGCTAGGGCTTGGCGCACTTCGGGTGATTTCAGCACTTCATCGCGAAGATTCAAACTGACATAAGTAATATTACTACCCGGTCCTGTAATCGCTTTCCAGTCACCTTTTTTAGCCGCCTTCGCTAGCAGGTCTATCTGCTCAGGATTAAGAGATTGGTAAGCAATATCAACCGATCCAGTCCGGAAGGCATTATATAAGTTGGCACTACTGGTAAAACTTTGAATATCAACGCCTGGATTTGCGGGGGGGTCTCCCCAATATTGATCAAATCGATCCAACCGAATAGAGTCACTACCATAATTGGCCAGCTTGTAAGGGCCAGTGCCAACAAATTTAGAGGGCTCGAATTTGCCAGGACCAATGTCGTAAGCTTGGGGTGAAACCGCCACCAAACCCGAAAAAGCAAGCAAGTCGGTAAAGGCCGCGAACGGCTTTTTAAGGGTAATCACCAGCTCTGTGGCAGACGTTGCTTCAACAGCGTCCAGAGAGTCAGACAACAAAAATGCAGGTTGCCCGCCATTCTTGACAAATCGCTCCAGGGAAAACGCCATCGCTTTGGCGTCAAAGGCCATCCCATCATGAAAAACCACATTTTCCCGTAAAGGAATCGTATAGACCAAACCGTCATCACTGACCTTGGGTAGTGCCGTTGCCAGTTGAGGAACCAGTTCTGTTGTTCCGCTCTGATAGGTATAGAGACGATCTCCCATGTTGTAGAGGAGGTTGCCCGAAAACAGTTCGAGGGCATCTGCCGGATCCAAGGTTCTGACTTTACCCGTTGTACCGATGGCCAACCGGGCGCTGGCTCCAGTTGTAGAGGGGCCTGGCTCCGACGGTCTGGGTTGACAACCAACTACCAATAACAGACAACAACAACACAGGCTGAGATAAAACCTCGCTCCTCGCCATCGCCATCTCTGAGCGAGAGGGGTACGAGTTGCAAGACGAGTCAAAACGTTCAAGGGAGTCAACAAGGGTATCTCTCACATATTACAGAGAACAAGACAGCAAAGAACAATCACCTGGTAATCTTCAGAAATTATCAGCTGGCTCTACTGTCTTGTCATTTTATAGTGAGAGGGCAAAATATGATGCACCCCAGACCTGGAAATTCATCAAGAAGAAGATGATTTTACTGCTTACCTGTATCAGTGGCAGCGGCTAAGGCAACGGGTTCTTGACCAACGCCGACTCTAACTTCCATACCGGATTGCTCCAATACCACAATTGGGGCAGCAGGATTGCTAAGCACAATGGATTTGACTAAAACCTGACCATTAGCAATATACTCACCTGCACTCACTGTACGAGTCGTTTTTTCTCCGGGCGCTTTAAGGATCGCTCGGGGTTGATTGCCCAAGTTAACTACACCCGTAACTTTGACGCCTTGGGCAACCTCCGGCTTGGGTAATTCAGGAAGCACAATCTTGTTAGGGGGATTACCAGGACTAACTGACGATTTGGGAGATTTTGAGACAGAAGGCTGGGTCGGAGCCCCAGATTTGGGGCTAGAGATATTGATGCGTGGAGAACTTTCTTGCTCGCGAAAGTTAGATGATTCTGAAGATGATTCTGACTGAGGAGAAGAGTTGTTTGGGAAAACTCTCGGCACAATTGCGGCAAAAGGATCGCTCCGTCCACTCTTAACGACTCGTAAGCGCTCATCTGGATTGGTAGGACGGGTCAAGACCACTTTTGCCACAGGCGCAGAAGAAGGACTCTTGGTAGAGGCACTTGGGAAAGATTGTTCAGACGTGGTATCTGCCGATTTGATTACTTCAGGCTCATCCTCACCCCCAATCAGACCACAACTTCCTATCCCCATAGATAACAGGATAAGAGTGACTCCAAATACTGTTCTTCGCATCCGTTTCTCCATCGTCTTAAACACTATATTCACATCAAATAGCTGTAATTCTTACGATTTGTGAGTGATTGGGTTGATCTTTGCCATGTATTGTCAGTTGAGGACCGAAGCAAACTGCTCAAGTCAGGAGATTGTTGAAACAAGAAGAATGATTTCATGCTGGCAATTCAGGCTAGGATCAAGACAGTTAAGGCAATTGAAGTCTAAAAGTTTTGAGCCCAAACAGATATTTAAATACTCAAGAACCTCTGCAGGGCAAGGTTTTTATTATGGGTGCGGGTCCTGGGGAACAGAACTATCTTACGGTTCTGGGACAAAATCTGTTAGCTGAGGCTGACGTCATTCTCTATGATGCCCTGATCGATCCAAAATTGTTAAACTTAGCCCAGAAAACTTGTTTGCAAATTGCCGTAGGCAAGCGAGGCAAGGGTCCTAGCACCTCACAAGCTGAAATCAATCAATTATTAGTGGACTACTGCCAACGAGGTCAACGAGTGGTGCGTCTCAAGAGTGGCGATCCCTTTGTATTTGGGCGCACAACGGCTGAGGTTTTAGCACTCAACTCGGCAGGGTGTCCAGTAGAGGTCTTGCCCGGTCTTTCTTCTGCGTTAACGGCACCCCTATTTGCCGGGATTCCGTTGACGGATGTCCAATGTAGCCAGCACTTTACGGTGCTAAGTGCTCATGATCCGGTGAGTCTGAACTGGTCGGTCCTGGCGCAGCTGGATACATTGGTGATGCTCATGGGTGGACGGCAGCTAGAAACAGTGATTGGTCAACTCAGACAGCAGGGACAGCCCCCCGATCATCCCATCGCCATTATTCGGTGGGGCGGACGGCCTCAACAGCAAGTATGGACAGGGACATTGGCAACTATTGTGTCTCAAACTTGTGGAGAATTCCTATCCCCCTGTGTGATTGTGGTTGGGCAAGTGGTCACTCTCCGATCAGCGTTGGGGCTTTCTTCAGCTGCCAGCACTCAATATGCTCATAGTAGTGCTTCTGCGATATCAACCATGAGTGTCTGTTCTTCTCTACCCCCCCTTTTACCCTTGTCCGGTAAAACAATTTTGGTGACCCGGGCGGTGGCCCAATCGCCCGCCTTTAGTCAGTCTCTAATGGCAGCAGGGGCTAAAGTGATTGATATGCCTGCTTTAGTGATTGGCCCGCCTTCATCCTGGCATGACTTGGATCAGGCGATCGCAACCCTTGATCGCTTCGATTGGCTCATTTTGACCTCTGCCAACGGCGTCACAGGGTTTCTAGAACGCTTGTTCCAGGCCGGACTAGACACCAGAGCCTTGGCCTGTTTACAGATTGCTGTGGTAGGTCGCAAGACAGCTAGAACCCTGGAAAACCAAGGTTTAAAAGCGGATTATATCCCTCCTGATTTTGTGGCTGATGCTCTAGTCGACCACTTTCCTGATGGTGATATACCAGGTAAAACCCTCTTATTCCCCAGGGTAGAAAGCGGCGGGCGGGACGTCCTTGTTAAACAATTGACAGCCAAGGGAGCCACCATTGTAGAAGTGGCTGCCTATCAATCACAATGCCCAGACAAAATTGAACCTAGGGCACTCCAGGCTCTACAAGCGCAAGACATTGATGTTGTCACCTTCGCCAGTTCTAAAACCGTTCGCTATTTTTATCAACTGGTCCAGCAAGCCCAAACGGAGAATCCTGCTGAGTCCCTTGCACCAGGACTGGCAGCGCTAACCATCGCCTCCATTGGCCCCCAAACCTCGCTCACCTGTCGACAGATCTTGGGTCGTGTGGATATTGAGGCCCAAGAATATACACTGGACGGTTTAACACAAAGCCTAATCGATCACTTCAGTACTGCTGAGATGGAGACTAGCTAAGCTTGTGCCAAACTAAAATTTCAGGGAAATTGCCGGATATCGTCAAACCTGCCCAGTGCCAAGGATGACTAAAAGGACGAAAGTCAGACTCTATCTCTTGGGCCGCAGATTGCATTTGCAATTTGATCCGTTCGAGGGCAGTGGCTTGTTGCGGGTTTGTTTCTAACGTCTCAGCCAAGGTCTCCCACCATTGAATGGTTTCCGTACAAGTCAAATTACGAAGCCAGTGCTGTGCCTGTTTGAGGGCATGGACTGGATTGCAATTTTGGTGCAAAAGATGATGAAAATGAGCCATCAACAAGATGCGAGAACAGTGATTAACACTCCATAGGCTCCTGAGTACATGCTGAACCCCTAATGTTAATAGACACGTCTCTAGGTCTGGAACAACTCTGGAAAAAGCATTCAGGGTCTGAGGACCACCGGACATACACACCATGGAATAGGACTGCCAATCCAATTCAAATAGGTTAGAGAGCGTGAGGCAATATGCATCAGTGAGGTTCCATGCCCTTGTGGAGAGAGATTGTCCATCCGGCGCAGTCAAACCGGTAAAGTGGATGCGACCACTTGATATTTTAAGGGCTGCCATCAAGGTTTTCTGAGTGAGTTGCTGACCAGACAGTTGGATGTGTTGGTTGTAGGTACGCGCAATCGCCATTGCTTCAAGTTCTGCAAGATCACTATCTCCACCAAAATCCGAGGGACTAGGAGGCACAACGCTCAGCAAATGGTCTTTGTGTACCTGTTCAGGTTGGAACAGATTAAGGCCGATTTGGAGGCTAGGAAGCAGGGTGACACTAAAGTGCTCAGGGAAAAGAATAGGGAGGGGAATATCTCCCCAGCGACGAGGTGTCACGAGAATGATCTCTTGAATATCAGCTAAAGCCGTTTCACAGAGGATATCGATCGCTAAAATTTCTTTGAGTTCGTTCAGAAGCTGAGTAGCCTGTCCCCGCAACCAAAAATCAGCCCCTGTGACTCGAGACGGATCGTCAGCACGCTCCGCCCGTTGTTGCGTTTTTTGCCAGTTTTTTTGCCAACTCTGTAATCGGTATTGCTGTTCTGCTGAAGACAGTGCTTTTTCGTCTTGCTGAGGGTTTCCAGGCGATAGGGGCTGAGAATCGAGCAGGATCGGATCGTGCTTATACTTCAAGAGAAAAGTAGACAGAGCGGTGGGACTAAGATGCCAATATAGAATGGCGCGTTGTTGATTCAGTAATGACTGAATGTCAGCATATTGAGGTTGAATGGCTTTGTAATCTGGGCCAAACCGCCAACATCCCAATGTTTGATCTTTGTAGCGTTCTATCTGAAGGATGGCTTCTTTGAGTTGATTTTGCTGGACTAACCAATCGACCTGAATCTGTTGGAAACCCACAAATTTTTGCTCAATTTGTAGCGTTTGCTCTGGTGTGAGATTGGCATCCTGCTTGAGGGTCTGGAGTTTAATGGCCGCTTCTAGAAACATGGCATGCATTGCAGGAGTCTCTTGCAAATGGAACCTCACGAGCAAGAGGGATTGCCAAATTTCTAAGTGTTGTTGAGGAAAGGTCTGGAAATTTAGCAAGTCCAGCGCTTTTAGGTAACTCAGCTTTGCAGCTTTCCACATAGTCTGAGGAGAAGACTGTTGTCGAGCCTGCTGGGATTGAATATCGCCTTTGCGCTGATGCAAATTGCCGCATCCTAGGGCATATTCTTCGGTATCACACTTCAGGGTTTGGATCCCCTTATCCCAGGTGGCAATTCCTGCTTCTGTGCTTTGGCTATGGAGAATGGCCATCCCTAAATCTTCCCAAGCTTGCCAAAGCTGGCCATCCGTAATGCGGAGTGCTTGCTCGTAGCTAAGAATGGCGTCTTCGAAATCACCCATTTGTATCTGGATGCTGGCACGATTATTCCAGGCTTGATAGAAATCGGGCTGATGATCGACTGCTTGGTCGAAACTAGCGATCGCATCCTTGTATTGTTGGAGATAAAACAAGACTAAGCCACGTCGATACCAATCCTGTGCTTGATCAGGCGTGAGTTCTAAGACTTTGTCATAGGCTGCAAGGGCGGCAGCATAGTCTCTCGCTCGCGTACAAGCCAGAGCCCGCTCTCGCCAGAAATCAGAATCACCTGCAAGGGGTGGTATAGATGAAATAGGTTGTTGCTGCGCTCTGACTAATAAATCTTCCAAGGAGATAGATGTCAAGCTGGCTTCAGGGCTACCCAAAAGGCGCTGAGCATTATGATTGGCGGTGATTGCGTCCCCATAAAATCCCAGTTTCTGCAAGATATTGCCACACTGTAGCCAAGCTTCGGCATTTCTAGGTGCAACAGCCAAACCCTGATGAATACAGTTCAAGGATTCAATGTACTGCTCTTGCTGGAAATAGGTTTTAGCTTGATCGGTCCAAGTTAATGAATCTGAGGAATTAGAAAGTGACATACCAAAAATATTCTTGCCGTTGATAATCTGGAGGAACAGCTAGACCACATATTTTCTGAGAAGCCATCGAACCAATCCCTATTATTCCCAGTCTAAAGGACGAATCAATCTAGATGAAGAAGCATCACTAGGGGAAATTCTTGAGAAGGTGAGTCATGATCGATAGATGCCTGCATTTACTCTGATCGGAGCACTTTAGTAATTTCTTGCACAACCAACTGACTTACGGCTGCAAGCGATTGTTCAGCCTTGAGTAAGATGTGGACATCTGCTTGTCGATATAGGGGACGACGCTGATTTAACAAATCCTCTAATACCGTTTGGGGGTTAGACGTCTGCAGTAGAGGACGAGACTGATCGGTCTGCAAACGTTGCCAGAGGTGTTCTGGAGCAAGATCCAGCCAGACCACAAGGCCATGCCGCAAATAGCTCCAGTTTTTTGGCGCCAGCACGATGCCACCCCCCGTTGCAACTACGAGTTTAGTGTGGGCTGAAACTTCTGCTAGAACTTGCGACTCAATTTCGCGAAAATGGGCTTCCCCCGATTGCGCAAAAATATTGCTGATCGCTTGTCCCGTGAGTTGAGTGATTAAGTCATCAGTATCGACGAAGCTATAGCCGAGTTGTTGGGCTAAGTACTGTCCTGTTGTGGACTTGCCAGCCCCCATCATGCCCACCAAATAGAGGTTGACGCCTTTAAGGTTGACCATAGCCAGCAGTGGAGATATTACTGAGCCGCATGGTCCTTGAAAGACCGATAGGCTTTATCTGGGTCGTATAAATGGCATTCTTCAGAAATTTCCTTCATCAACGCCCAGTTGAATTTACGCTCATAGACGTATTCACCCCAGTTCTCTTTGAGGCTTTGATGAGCCATGCGCAAATTGTAGGAGGGAATGGCAGTAGACACATGATGAGGAACGTGGACATTAATATCGTGGCAGAGAAATTCAACCCAGCGGGGATAGTCACAATGTACTGACCCTACGAGTTGAGCTTCCGCAGCATTCCAGACCTCTGTCGGTTGAAAAGGAATATCAGCAGCCGTATGATGAACGATGGTAAAGGTACTCATCCAAAAGTGGTAGACCATCCAGGGAATCAGCCAGAACTTGACGAAGCCCCAAATACCCGTCGTATAGATGAGGGCGGGAAATGCGATCGCAGCAAATAATACCACCACCCCAATGGATAATTTGACATCACCCTGATCCTTCTCATCGAAGGTCGTCCAGTTGAAGTGCAGATTAGCCCAATGAACAATGGAACCTACCCACCAGAAATAGCCACGAATCTGTTCGTACACCGTGCGGATGAATGGATCAAGGCTTTCGTATTCAGCCCCATCGAAAGGCCGCCAAGCATTATCTACATCCAGCTCATTGGTATGGGTATGGTGAAAGTTGTGCAAAATTCGCCAGCAGTGAAACGGATAAATCAGCGGCATCATAAACAGATGCCCAACCAAATCATTCACCCAACGCTGCTTAGCAAAAGACCGATGCCCCGCATCGTGACCAATCACAAAGAAACCCGTGAGGGCAGTTCCCGTAAAAATCCAGGCGACTGGTAATAGAAACCAAGGAGAGTTGATAATGGCGACATAGCCTAAAGCGACCATCAAAACACTCGTGATAGCGCCAGTCCAAGCCTTAAATGCATTCTGCTTAAAGCATTCCTTGGGCAGGGATTTGATAACGTCTTGTAGCGTGATATCTGGGTTAGTGAGGGTTCGCAGTTTAGGGTCAGACTTGACAAGGGATACAGTCATAGCTGAATTCAAAATCTCCTGAGCTGAAAGATGTCATCAAGCACCATGTATCAGTCTTGCCACCAACCAAGTATGCTGTTCAACTCAGACTTGGACTTAAAATAGGGCTTCTGATCCATCAAGGTTAGGCATGGAAAAGACTTTGAGAGATGACTTGCTTGCAAGATAAATCAATATTTCTCAAGAGCACTTTACACAACTAAACCTCTGTTTTTATAACATGATTTGGGGGGCATTCGGTGATTTGCCTACTGGCAATAGGGACGACAACCCTATTATTCGTAACGACTTCGGCTAATACATTTCTGAGTGACCTACCATAGGTGAAGTCGTTTTCGTCAGACCGACCTAGCTCTTTACCCCTTTGCATAACTTTATGACTTCAGATGCGCGCCGATATCACATCACTACCTATGGTTGCCAGATGAACAAAGCCGATTCTGAACGAATGGCAGGGGTTTTGGAAAATATGGGCTATCAATGGTCAGAAAACCCAGATAACGCCAATCTGATCCTCTGCAATACCTGTACGATTCGAGACAATGCTGAGCACAAAGTCTATTCTTATCTCGGTCGTCAGGCCAAGCGCAAGCATGCACAGCCGGATCTGACATTAGTCGTGGCAGGTTGTGTAGCCCAACAAGAAGGCGGTGCTTTGTTGCGCCGTGTGCCGGAGCTGGATTTGGTCATGGGGCCTCAGCATGCCAATCGCCTGCAAGATTTATTAGAGCAAGTGGCCAGCGGTCAGCAGGTTTTGGCGACGGAGCCCATTCATATTGTGGAAGACATTACCAAGCCTCGTCGAGATAGCACCGTTACTGCTTGGGTGAATGTGATTTATGGGTGTAACGAGCGCTGTACCTATTGTGTGGTACCGAACGTTCGCGGTGTAGAACAATCCCGGCCCCCAGAAGCTATTCGGGCTGAGATGGTGCAGTTAGGAGCACAAGGCTTCAAGGAAGTGACACTCTTGGGCCAAAATATTGACGCCTATGGCCGCGATTTGCCAGGTACGACGCCAGAGGGTCGGCATCAAAATAATCTAACGGACTTACTGTATTTTGTGCATGATGTGCCCGGAATTGAGCGCATTCGATTTGCTACCAGCCATCCTCGCTATTTCACGGAGCGTTTGATTCAGGCTTGTTACGAGTTACCCAAAGTCTGTGAGCATTTCCACATCCCGTTTCAGTCTGGAGATAACGATATTCTCAAGGCGATGGCCCGAGGCTATACCCAGGAAAAATACCGCCGCATTATCGATAACATTCGCGCAGTGATGCCGGATGCCTCGATCAGTGCCGATGTGATCGTGGGCTTTCCTGGTGAAACGGAAGAGCAGTTTCTGAAAACCTTTAAGCTCGTTGAAGAGATTGAGTTTGATCTGGTCAATACGGCGGCCTATTCTCCCCGTCCTAGCACACCTGCGGCCCTTTGGGATCATCAGCTTAGTGAAGAAGTCAAAGCTGATCGATTGCAGCGATTGAATCGGTTGGTGGGGGTGACTGCGGAGTTGCGATCGCAGCGCTATGCCAACCGTATCGAAGAAGTCCTCGTAGAAGACCAAAACCCCAAAGACCCCACTCAAGTAATGGGTCGTACCCGGGGCAATCGCCTCACTTTTTTCCCAGGCAATATTGAGGAATTACAGGGTCAAATCGTAAAGGTAAAAGTTATAGAAGTTCGCCCTTTCAGTCTAACTGGAGAACCCTTATCTACTTTAGCAACAGCAGAACGAGCGCCAATAGTTGGCATGTAGAACACAATTCAAGCGGCTAGTCCACAGAGCAATCTGCCTTTCTGGCAGTGAAAATATGAATGATATTATGATGGGTCCGTTCATCAATCGATACACATTAGATGTAGAAATTGAGAGGGTAGTCAACAGGTCTAGAACATAACCCCCAAGAGGTATCCCCTTGAGATAATTTAGCTAACAAGCGTTTCTCGAGAGTACTGAATTGGGTGAGTATACCCAGAGACAAGCTTGGTTAATACTGCTCTGATTTGATCAGCATCGTTTCGCTCTGCAGCTTGTTGAAGTGTTTCAACATAGAAGTCCAAATTCTTAGTCACTAGTCTGCTGGCATTCTTGACAACCAGTAACTTCTCATGATCAGTAGGCTCATACCGTTCGCCCGGAACGAACAATTCTTCAAAGAGCTTTTCTCCAGGCCGCAACCCGGTGAAACAAATATCAATATCTTTTCCTACCTCATATCCAGACAAACAAATCAGATCTTTTGCCAAATCTAGAATTTTGATAGGTTCACCCATATTCAGCATTAGCACTTCTGCCCCAGCACTAATGACAGCAGCCTGCAACACTAGCTGAACAGATTCTGGAATAGTCATAAAGTATCTACATATATCTGGATGTGTGACGGTAACTGGCCCACCACCAACAATTTGTTGTTTAAATGTTGGGATCACACTCCCTCTACTACCTAAGACATTACCAAAGCGAACCACCACAAAAGGCATTGCACTCATCTGAGCTGCCTGCAAAACAATCAGCTCAGCTACTCTTTTGCTTGCCCCCATAATGCTAGTTGGATTAACAGCCTTATCTGTAGAAATCATTACAAAATGTTCTACTTCAAATTCCACTGCCAAATCCGTCAATGCCTTCGTACCAAAAACATTATTGGTGACTGCTTCAGGTACATTATTCTCCATTAAGGGTACGTGTTTATGAGCAGCAGCATGAAAAATCACTTGCGGCCGATATTTTTCAAAAGCATAACGCAAGCGAGAAGGATGCCGCAGGTCAGCAATAAAGGGTCTCAATGTGGTTGGGAATGAAGATAAGCGGCCATGCCGATGGTCACTGCTCTGCATTGGAGAGCATATTTGTTGAAGTTCTTGATGAATCTGAAATACAGAATTTTCTCCGTGACCTAGCAAGATTATTTCTGAGGGTGAGCACTGCAAAATTTGACGACACAGCTCACTACCAATCGATCCACCTGCACCTGTTACCAACACCCGCTTACCTCTAAGAAGCTGGTGAACCCCCTGTATGTCAGTTTGAATAGGTTCTCTACGCAAGAGGTCTTCAATGCGAACTTCTCTAATGCTGTGTTGCAAATTTTGGCCAGCCAAGATGTCTTGCAGTGTGGGCAAAGTCAATGTCTCCACACCCGTCATCTGGCATAATGCCAAAATATCTCGCAAGACCCTGCCCGATAAAGACGGCATGGCAATAATTACGGTTTGAATGTGCCAAGAATCAACAATATCAGGGATGACATTGCGATTACCTACTACAGGCAACCCTCTAATTCTGAGGTGGAGTTTGGCAGGATTATCATCAACAAAGGCAATGGGTAATAAACCTATTTGTGGACTGCGCTCTAGTTCCTGGACAAGCGCAACACCTGCATCGCCTGCACCTATAATTAACGCTCTTTTTCGGATATCTCGACGTCCAGACGATTGAAATTGTCGATGCTGCCGTTCTAATGCTCGAATACTAAACCTCACTCCTCCAATCACAAGTAAGGTTAAGAGTCCATCAAGGAATGGTAATGATCGAGGCAAAGATAAAATTGAAAGCGATTTCAGTACTGCAAAGGCCAGCGTTTGAAGAATAACTGCGGATCCAGTCAGAATCGCAACGTTGCTCAATTCACCAATACTGGCATAGCGCCAATAATGCTTGTAAAGACCACCAGATAGAAAGACAGTTAGCTTAATCACCATGAACAGTAAGGTGACAAGCATTAAGTCCGATTGGTAACGCTCAAATGTGAGAACAAAACCCAATGCACTATCGAGACGCAAACTCAAGGCGAAGAGAGGGATCAGTGCGAAAATGAAGACATCAATCAGGAAAAAATGACGATTTCTAAGATGCAGGCAGTAATTTCCTAACCTATCGATCATTGAGATGAACCTTAAAAGAATAAGTCCCGGTGCTGCCTCCCTTGACTGAAAAACGAGGCAATGGGTTTCTTTCTGTGATTCCCACAATTATTTTTTGCGAAGACACAATCAGTCTTAAGGATGAAAGTCAACAAGGATTATACTGGATTCTGATAAAAATCTTTCAAACCAAACATTATGTCTTGAGCTAAAAACTCAGAGAGTCCTAGTGCTGAAAACTTCCTGGAAATATTTAGTTGCTTTCAATGCCTGTTCACATCGCATAGTCTATCTCAAACTATGGCGACTATTGATATGAACAACTAATAGAAAAGCTAGCGTTAGCAAAATACTTAATTTGGCTCTACTGAACTGAGGAATCGAAAAGGACGAATAGAACTTTAAGCAGATTTACAGTAACGGTTAACTGCTACTCTGCTACGAGCTTGTATATTCATACCAGCAAGGATCTGTATCTGAATACAGATCATATTTTTAAATTTATGTCCAATTTTTAATCTGGCTTTGGGAGCACAATCAATTGTGGAATTGCCCTATCCCACTATAACTAGGCAGCTTACAGATACATGACTCGTCATCAAAAATCAAAGGAATAATCAAATATCGAGTTCGATCTGTAAGCTGTCGCAAGTTATTGTTGAGCACAGTCGGCAACCAAGCTGTTTGAGTCAGTTTGCCTCACAACAGTGCTGAAAACCAAGCGATTATCAAGCACTGAGCACAGGCAATAGGTAAGGACTAACAAACTGCCAGATTCTTACTCAGCTGGTGCTTCAGGAGGAGCTTCAGCTGGTTCTTCAACGGGTGTTTCAGCTGGCGCATCATCAGTTGCACTATCTTGGCAAGCACCTAAAAGGGTTGAAAAACCCAAGAGAATAGCCAACGCAGTCAGTTTGATTTTCATAATTTCTTAACTCCTCACAGTGGAATTGATAAAAAAGAGCAACTTACTTGTATCAAGCCTACGTCGAATTTGCAAATTTTGCAGATCAAAGCAGACGAATGGAGATATAGAATGCTCATCACACGCTAAGATTTGAGCGATGGATATAAATTCTCCAGGTTTCTTTAGAATCTGTCAATCTATTTTTATACTTTTGACGCAAACGCCACATAGTGGTATCAAGATGGTGAGATTTTGTCTTGATATTATCCATTAGTGCTATTTAATGAGCCTGAGCCCTGACGTTGGTGTTCAAGGTATGCAAATACACTTTTATCACCAATGTCTGGTGGGATGGGTTTGATAGTCTTTCTGAGGGCAAAGATCAAAAACAAGCTTGCCCACGCCACTAATAATATCTTTTCGCCGATAAGAGGTAACCCATTTAACCAATGTCCTAGAAGTAACAGTGGAACAATGCCTGTAAGCAGCTTTGTCTCGCCATGATTAAAGCAGAAAGCCTCTTTGAAGAAGATGCCAGTCAAAGCAACGAATAGCCAGCCTACTCCAAAAAGATTAAGAGAGTGATGATAAATTGCAGATAGTAGCGGTTCTGGTTGGGTAATCATAAGATAGATGGCTGTCAGGGAACCAATCGCCCAAGCTAGTTGCAACACACGATGTAATGCGCGCACATAGATATGGATAGTGGCTAAACTGACCCCTATCGCCAAGATAAAGCACACAAATAATCCAGTCATTACTGACTGGATAGGAGGCTCAGGACCGAAAACCAGAATTCCAAAAGCTCCGAGCGCAAAGGTAAAGGCTGCAATAACTGTAGCGCTTCGATAAATGACAACTTCAATGCGATCCACTTTGCTGATAGTAAATTCTCCAAAGTGGCCTTGATAGATGTCTGGGGTTGGTTCTAGAAATGCAAACATGTCTCAACTCCTCACTATTCTGATAGCAAAGCAGTTTTCCAAAAAGGTGGTTTTGGTCACTAGCTTAATTATTTTAACGATTGATTGTTCACTCGTATCTATACGGTGTTGTTCTTAATAGGGTTAATGATTCAAGATTAACTGGACTGAATCATCTAATTTGCTGTGTAGGAATTCTTGAGCACTGCCGTTGGGGAGTGCTATTTCCAGCCACCCATGGCTCCCTACGAGGGCTCTCAGGGTAGGATGGAACCTTGTTTTTGCATAGGAAGTAGCACTCGGGATATGGTGCTGACCTATTTGCAACGACCAGGAATGATGGTGAATTTGGCTTGCAGGAATATTGGAAATCAGATTACCAAAATGGTCAATGGCTTGGATGCTGCCGACACCACCATCGCCGTTTGGTTGCCAAGGGTTAATGGTGGGAAGGATACAAAGTGAGTCAGGATCGACCGACGGACCAAATTCTCTAAGGGGGACACCACTAGCTAGGTAGGCAGCGACGGGGGCGAAGATATCTCTGCCATGAAAGGTGTTGCTCGGCTTTTCTGCATACCAATACTGATTATTTTTGAGCGCAACTGCTGCGATCGCACCATGGCGCTTCAGCATATGACTAAATAATCCATTGTCAGGTCCAACCAACATACCGAAGCAGGTTTGAATCGCAACAGCTCGTCTAGCAGTACCTACGCCTGGATCAACAACACCGACGTAAATGGTGCCAAACGGAAAATGCTCACAAGCATTTTCAAGCTGAAAACTTCCCAAAGCTACGTTTTGAGGGGGAATTCGATGGGTCAAATCAACGACACAGATATCGAGGTTAATCTGGGCAATGACCCCTTTCATGATACCAACGTACACATCCTCCAACCCAAAATCTGTGAGTAAGGTGATGATAGATAACTGAGATCGAATCTGAGGACGTGAGGGATAGGTCATATTCCCCGAGCGACGGATATTGAGCTGAGCCACCAGAATACAAAAACTAGCTGTTCGCGATGGCAATACAGCTAGGATAGTTGATAGGGAAAAGACTGATAGCCAAAGGCGTACACCTAAGCTGGATAAACGCTCACCTTTTTGCGGGATTTGCCTTTGCGCTCAAAAGCAATAATGCCATCAACCGTCGCAAACAAGGTGTCATCGCTGCCGCGACCAACATTATTCCCTGGATGGAACTTGGTGCCGCGTTGACGAACAATAATGTTTCCTGCTCTGACAACTTCGCCACCATATCGCTTCACGCCTAATCGCTGAGCATTAGAATCGCGTCCATTACGGGTGCTACCCGTTCCTTTCTTGTGAGCCATTGTGATTTGTCCTTTTTGTATAGTTTGAGGTGTTTGAGGAGCTACTCAGGGGCGTTAAAGCTGGGTTGGGTTAGGAATCGACCACGACTTCAGCATCAACGGCGACGACTTCTTCATCCACTTTTGCGTCAGGCGTAGCTTTCTGGGTGGATTGTTTCTTCTCTGTGCTGGCACCGATGGCTTTGCCGTCGAGTTGAATCGCATCAACCATTAACCGGGTTAATTCTTGGCGATGGCCACGCTTCTTCCGCGTTTTCTTTTTGGGTTGCATTTTGTAGACGATGATCTTGCGATCGCGACGGTGTTGCATCACCGTTACCTCAACCGTTGCCCCTGGCACTAAGGGCTGGCCAATCGTCACTTCTTGGCCATCGTGAACCAGCAAAACTTGGTCTAGGGATAGCGTCGTATCTGCGTCGTTAGGGAGTCGGTCAACATCATAAAACCGACCGGGTTCAACTTTTAACTGTTTGCCACCCGTTTCTATAATTGCAAAAGTCATTCAAATTAAGCCTCAATAAGCCGTACAGGTACCTGATCATCAACTGACCGTTTCAAATCTCAGGATTTTAGGCATGAACCTGATCCGAGCTGAATAAAAAGTATGCCAGATATCTAGTATCGAAAATTGCAGTGAGAGTTGTCAACCATCAATCTTTGCAGCCCAAACATTCTTAGTCTTGAGTTGAAGTTATCTCCGAGGCAAGTGGGAGACGTTCTGCATGTCCCCAAAATGCTTCTAGGTCGTAATACTCTCGCTGTTCTGGCATCAGGATATGGGCAATGACATCACCGTAGTCCAACAGCACCCATGTACCGTCTCCTTTGCCTTCTTGCCGGACAGGGAGTCTGTTGAGGGTTTCTTCTACAGACTTCTCCATCGATTCAGTTATGGCTCTCACCTGGGTGCGAGAGAAGCCCGTGACAATCACAAAATAGTCAGCGAGATAGGAAACGTCTGCGACCTGCAAGACCAAAATATCGCCACCTTTGCGATCATCTGCAGCTTCTGCCAGAGATAAAGCCAAGACTTTTGCCAAACTTTGTTGCTCAGATAAAGCAGCATCATTCAGCGTTGATTGACCAGAGGGGTGAGAACTCAAAGTTAAACAAATGATAGGGCTATCCCTTACACCTTAACCTAGGAAATTTGGCTTGGATGTCAAGATTGCTGAACTATGGTCTCAAGAGACTTTAAGATTGGGTTTGCAGCCAGGCCCAATTTCGGGTCAATACCATCTGAGGATGAATCAGTCGTTGCTTTTGGAGTAAATGCTGCAGGGTCAAATCACTCACTAGAGCCACCGCATGGTGAAGATTCTGTTGGCTAATGGTCCGGGCATGATTCAAGTCGGGTCGGTTGCCGCGTCCGGGCTCTAAGCTATCCGCTAAAAACACAACGCAACTTAGCAAACTCATCTGGGGTTGTCCCAGAGTATGGTTACTGATCGCGGCCAAAACTTCTGGGTCGGTCACCCCAAATTCTTCTTGAGCAACGATGGCACTCACGGGTGCGTGAAGTAAATGAGGATTGGCCTCATCCACGGGATCAAGGGGTAAATGATGCGTCATAGCCAGGTGCAACAACCGCTCAGGCTGAAAATATTTTGCCAGGTCGTGGAGCAATCCTGCCTGGGCTGCTTGGGTCTGATTGAGCTGATGCTGCTGGGCTAAGTCCTGTGCCATCGCTTCTACTCGCAAGATATGTTGCAAGCGAATGGCAGGAACGTTGTTCTTGAGCCAAGCCAAAACGCAGGCTCTATTCCAATTCGTACTCTTAGAAACAGTCACAAACTTAAATTTGCTCTCAGGATAGGAAGGCTTAATCTTAAGGGTAGGCAGTGAAAAAACATCGACAACCCAAAATTGCCTTAAGCCCAGGATTTAGAGGGCTCAAGACAAATATACTCAGATTTTAGCTTGGCTATTTAGCGAAACTGATCGGGTTGAAGTTTGAGGCCATTGCTCTTACTTCGATTCTGTTGCTTGGTGATAGGCACTGCTTTGCCTTTTCTAAGGGCTTTGCCTGTCCCCCCGTCTGCTGGATCGAGATGAGGTCTAAGCTTCATGCCCGCGCGGAATTGCTTGCTGCTAAGGGAATTGCCGCGCTTTTTGCCAAAGATAGATTTACCCAAGTTGACAATCTGTCCCACGGAGTCGTTGCTGTTGTTATTGCCCGCGAAGGTATTCACGCCCTGGGTCGTTTCACCACTGTTGGCGACGGTCAAATTATCAAAAACGGCATTACGAGTTGTCGTGGGATCTTGTCCTGATGGAACCGTAAAGACAATCCGGCAACTCGAATCTGCTTCAGAGGTGGCACAGACCGTGTTGTATCCATTTTCGGTGCCCGTTTGCAGTTCTAAGAGGCCGTCAGGACGATACTCTTCTAAGCGCCGAGCAATCTCTTGGCAGCGAAGTTCGGGAGTCCATCCACCCCCTAGTTCTCTGGGGACTGCCCAGGCATAGGCTTCGTTGGGGCGGCTTTCAGGATTGTACATAACGGTATATTGGCCGTTGGTGTACTGACAGAAAAAACGGGTGCTAGCGGTAATATCTGAATTGCCAGGATCGCCAAGATCAGCATCAGGATCATTTGGATCTATGCGATCGCTGCTGTCTGGATCAACTTCTGGGAAATCCTCTTCGGGGGTGATTTGCGCCAAACTGGGGTTGTGCCCCATGCTCAGTAGTGCGATCGCAACCACCAATCCAGATTGGGCCACAATGCGAATTGCTCGGGGAAAAGCAGGTTGATTAACCCTTAAAGTTGCCATAGGAGTACACCTCAAAGTTCCATAAATGTATAGACATCCAAACGAGTTGGCGTCCAAGCCCAATAATTTGGGTCATCTGAACGAATTAAAATACTAAAAGACCAAAAGATTGGTGCAGTAGTGTGAACACTTGCATGTATCCTCAAAGACCTGAAGACCCATTCAATGTTCCACAAAATCCTGAGAAATGTCACAAAACTTTAATAATTATTGTATATTGTCGTATACTGCGTGACTAAAATATTGCAGCGGAGTGAGGATAGCCTATACATGACCGCAGATGCTCAGCCAAAAACGGTTCCCTACCATTTTCTCGGCCCTCCGGGGACGTTTAACCCCACACTGCTGTTGTTCATCGGTGGGTTCACCCTCCTCATTGGTTCAACTTATGCCCACTATCAACTCTCGCTCCCGGCTTGGTGTTCCTTTGTTGCTAACACCTTAGCCTTGCACTTTGCAGGCACTGTTATTCATGATGCTTGTCATGGTGTTGCTCATCGCAATCGAATTGCCAACGCAATTCTAGGTCACGGCAGTGCTTTGATGTTGGGATTTGCCTTTCCCGTATTCACACGGGTGCACCTTCAACACCACGCTGCGGTCAATGATCCTGAAAATGATCCAGATCATTATGTGTCTACAGGCGGTCCCTTGTGGCTGATTGCGCCTCGATTCTTCTACCATGAGGTCTTTTTCTTCCGGCGTCAGCTATGGCGAAAGCTGGAGCTACTGGAATGGTTTTTGAGCCGAGTCTATCTTGTGAGTCTGATCGTTTGTGCTTGTCGATTTGGGTTCATTCATTATGTGCTCAACTTTTGGTTTGTACCGGCCCTCATTGTAGGGACGACCTTAGGGTTTTTCTTTGACTATTTTCCCCATCGCCCTTTTCATGAGCGGAATCGGTGGCGCAATGCCAGAGTGTATGCCAATCCCGTTTTGAACATTTTAATTCTGGGCCAAAACTATCACCTCATCCATCATTTATGGCCTTCGATTCCCTGGTATAAATGTGAGCCAGCCCATCATGCAGTCAAACCGCTGCTGGATGCCAAGAATTGCCATCAAAAAATCGGTATTTTTCAAAGAAAAGGCTTCTTAGGCTTTATTTATGATTTTTTCCTAGGTGTTCGTTTTGAGCACCCAGCATCAATTGATGCTGCCGTCGACTCGAGCCCTAACCTTGTAGCCGACGCGACCGAAGTTGAGCCAGAAAAAGCGTTAGTCGAATCGGTCTAGCTGCCTTTAGCGACAGCCTCTAACTCATCTTCATCTTCTGAATCAGCCTCCGTCAGGCTCAGCAATACACCAGCTATGGGGATGGATAGAAATAAACCCACCAGTCCAGCTAGTCTAGACCCAATCAATAGGGCAAAAAACAGCACAACGGGGTTCATCTGCAAAGAGTTCTGCATAACGCGGGGCATTAAAATATTCTCTTCAATTTGCTGAAGAATAATGCAAGCAATTAAGACGTGAATCGCTCTCCACAGTCCTTGCGGCAGCAGAATTAATGAAATCAGGCCAATGCCAATCGTAGCTCCAATCCCTGGCACCATATCAAAAATGCCTGCAACGACCGCTAATATCAATGGCACAGGGACATCAAAGAGTAGAAATACAAAAAAACTAGAGACTGCAAAAAAAAGGGCCAATAGGAATCGTCCCCAAAAAAAACCGAGAAAATTACGCTTGATCGCTGCTGTGAGGCGTTCGCGAGATAATTGAGGGATTCCCAGCCCCCTGAGTATCCATTTCCAAATCCGGCCTCCATCTACAAGCATGAAAAAGCTGACCACAATAATCAGAATTAAATCCAAGAGATTGCTCAGAATGCCTTGAATAATGCCGACACTAGATCCGATGCTTTCAAATACTTGATCGCGAAATTTGGCTTCAATAGCCCCAAAATCAATGTAAACATCTCTTGCCGCTAATATCGTCTCAATTTTGCGACTCAGTTGTTCCATGGCATTAAAAAACTCTGTAATACTCTCTAGTAGGTCTTGTCCTTGGGAGAGAACTGCAAAGCCAATAGTGATCAGTAAGCCAAAAAGCAAAATTAGGCCCACCAAAAAGACAACGGTTACGGCAACTTCACGAGGTAAGAATCGCCGTAACCATTGGGTCGGATAATTGAGTAAGAACGCCAGGATAGCGGCAAAAATAAAAACGAGGAGAATACCTTGAAAGTAGGCAAATACCTGCAGAGATGCCCAACCTGCCCCAAATAAAAGCAAAAATCGGATCAAGGCAGAGTTCGTTAACCGATTCCAAACGTATTTACGATAGGGTGAGGACATAAGGGACAGACAGGCAAGCTTACTCAACTATGGCACGCTAGGCTGAGATATAGATAAATTCCCCGCCAACACAATACTCTCAATGGCTAAACTTTTTCGCTGCCCATATTGATCGTAAGCCTTCACGGTAGGAAGGATAGAGCAAATGAATACCCAAATCGGTTTTAATTTTAAGATTGCTAACGCGACGACATTCTTGCCAAAAGGATTGAGCCATTGGGCTCATTTGAGCGGATTCGTAGGGAATCGCTGCTGGAGGAGTTATCCCCAGCAGTTCCGCCCCTGCCAAAATCAAGGCCCTCGGCTCTGCAGGTAGATCGTCAGCGATGTTGTAGATTGAACCAGGCTGGGGCTGCTGCATGGATTGCCATAGGGTTTGGACAATATCATCCACATGAATGCGGCTGAAAACATGACCTGGCTTGAGAATATGACGAGCGGTTCCCATCCGTAATCGATCCAAAATGCTGCGACCGGGACCATAGATACCGGGTAGTCGAAAAATATGGGTTGGCAAAGCAGATTGCAAAAATTGAGTTTCGGCGTTGACTCGATTTTGCGATCGCACCGATTGGGCTCTCACAGGACTCGTTTCATCGACCCATTCCCCCTGAGAATCACCATATACTCCGGTGGTTGAGAGATAACCAAACCATTGCAATGACAACGTCTCTAATGTGGATAACAGATGCAGAACGACTGGATCATGACCTTGGGCATCAGGCGGAATGGTACTAACCACATGGGTGACCCCTGCATAAGCAGACACTAGGGGTAGTTTGGGGACTTCATTGACGGTATGGACAAAAGGGAAAGCGATCAGTTGGGATGCCGATACTGTTCCCTTACGATTCGTAACGTGTACCGAAATATTTTCTGCACGCAGCCGCTCAGCCAACCGTTTCCCTGTATAACCACAGCCTAAAACTAGCACTTTCATAACAATGATTTATATTTCCCTGATGGAGATGTAGTTACCTTTCTATTAACCCCAGTTCGGAATTAAGCCCAGTTTTGAACCGCTTCCCCAAAAAAATGTAGATCTCGGCCTACGACAGAATCAGAGTTCCAGTTTATCCCAAACTCACGCCATTCAATGGATAGAGAGTTCTAGTTGATGATGTCACTAAGGCGTTATAGATGGTTTCAGGGGAGAGAGGGCAAGAATGTTGTTACAACTTGTCTCAAAATTATGTCTTAGATTTCAACATTGTTTTGTGTTTGTGGAAAAAACTGGGCAAACTAGAAGCAATACTTCAACTTGAACTTGCACTAAAGATGACTGCAACGATGACTATTGGTGAAATTGTTGAACAGGCGATGAGAAACGGCTATCTGACGCCAACCATGGAAGCAGAGGTCGGCCGAATCTGCGATAATGCCTCGGAACTCGCTGTTGAAGAATATCAATCCCTCGATCGATTGATGGGTGCCCTACTCACTGGTCAAGTGGTTGCAGTTCCTCGCAAACAGTTTATTAATGTAATGGAAGAACTGGTCCTCACAGAAGCCATTACCCGAGTCTCCAAGATTGAAGCGACTAGCAATCACACCTTGGACCTGGGTGATATTGCGGCTTATGCTCTGAACCGTCTGCCACCGCTTTACGCCACCACGGAAGAAGGTGCAAACTACCAACGCCAACGCGCTCGGCAAGAATTGCTAGATCTGATTATCCAGCAAGTCGAAACCGCTATTTCTCTCAATTTAGACCAGCCTGATTTTTATCCAGACCGGCATGCGTTGGAATCTGACCATCAAAAAGATTTGCTGGGCCAAGTCAGTTCGCTGCTACAAGCGTATGCACCCGACTACGAGCAGCCTGTAAAAAACTAAATTAAAGATTGCTTTCAGTAACATTCAGTCTGACCCTGCTACGCTAAGACTCTAGAATTAACATCAATTCTGGGACTAGAGCGTTCCATCGGCAGTTCTGAAGATACCCTTGCAAATGAATACTGAACAGCGTGCTCCCATTAGGATTTACGATACAACGCTGCGAGATGGTGCCCAAAGAGAAGGGATCTCACTCTCAGTTGAAGATAAATTAACGATTGCCAATCAATTAGACAAACTTGGCATTGCCTTCATTGAAGGAGGTTGGCCGGGTGCTAATCCTAAAGACGAGCAATTTTTTCGAAAACTTCAGGCCTCCCCTCTTAGGCAAGCTGAAGTGGTTGCATTTTGTTCAACCCGTCGCCCTGGAACAGCAGCAGCAGACGATCCAATCTTTCAGCCTATCTTAGCTGCAGAAACACGGTGGGTGACTCTGTTTGGAAAGGCTTGGGACTTCCACGTCACCTCGAGTCTCAAAACCTCCCTGGCTGAAAATTTGGCCATGATTGCTGATTCTATTGCGTATCTACGGCAGCAGGATCGGCACGTTATTTATGATGCAGAGCATTGGTTTGATGGTTATAAACATAATCCAGAGTATGCACTAGAAACCATTCAGGCTGCCATATCTGCTGGGGCTGAGTGGATTGTTCTCTGTGACACGAACGGAGGCACATTACCCCATGATATTGCGGCCAGTGTCCAAGCCGTTCGGAATAGGGTTGATCGAGCACACCAGCCTGTACAAATTGGGATTCACACCCATAATGACTCAGGGACCGCTGTTGCCAATGCCTTAGCAGCTGTCCAACAAGGGGCTCAGATGGTCCAAGGAACGATTAATGGTTACGGCGAACGCTGTGGCAATGCCAACCTGTGTACGTTAATTCCCAACCTGCAATTGAAGTTGGGGTATGCCTGTGTTCAACCAGAACAACTAACTGAGTTGATGCCGAGTAGTCGTCTGATTAGCGAGCTAGCAAACTTGGCACCGGATGATCATGCGCCCTTTGTCGGATTATCGGCCTTTGCCCATAAAGGCGGCATTCATGTCAGTGCAGTCCAACGCGATCCCCATACCTATGAGCATATTGAGCCCCATACCGTGGGTAACCAGCGACGGATTGTGATTTCGGAGCAGTCTGGACTCAGCAATATCTTGGAAAAAGCGAGTCATTGCGGTATCACTTTGGACAAGCAAAATCCCGTCAGTCGCCAACTGCTAAAACAACTCAAGCAGCTGGAGCATGAAGGCTACCAGTTTGAAGCGGCCGAGGCCAGTTTTGAGCTACTTTTGCGACAAGCCTTAGAACAACGCCCCAGTCTATTCGAACTTCATGGTTTTGATGTGCATTGCTATTGTGGTTCACTTGAAGACCGCCAACAAGGCGGCTTCAATAGCACAGCTCTGGCGACAGTTAAAGTCATTGTCGGTTTTCAGGAATTTTTGACGGTTGCTGAGGGAAATGGACCTGTTTCGGCTTTAGATGCAGCCTTGCGTAAAGCTTTGGTTGATGTATATCCTACAATCGCCAAGTTTCAGCTCACGGATTACAAAGTTCGAATTCTGGATGGCAAGCAAGGCACCTCTGCAAAAACCCGAGTGCTTGTAGAATCTAGTGATGGCCAAAATCGCTGGACAACGGTAGGGGTCTCCACCAATATTATTGGTGCCTCTTATCAGGCTGTAGCCGAAGGTATTGAGTATGGACTAATCCGTCCATGTCTGCGAGAATCCGATGATTGCCCGATCAATATCAGAGCTATTTTAACTAAGTGACGAGTAACTGATATCGTCAAAGTCATCAGATCACCGAATGGGTTGCTAATTTCTTGTCAGATGCGCAGAGGCATAGAGTGCCAGCATCCATACGTTTTTAGAATGAATTAGAGGGTCGAGACAACTCTTTTTAGCTTTTAATCCAAGTCAACCAAAGGACACACCCTATCTCAGCAGCATTAAGACAATATGTCACAAACTTTGGTCGTTAAAATTGGTACTTCCAGTCTCACTCATCCTGATACTGGCCACTTGGCCCTAGCGACCATTGCCTCTTTAGTAGAAGTCCTCAGTCAACTGCGACAATCAGATCATCAGGTCATCTTAGTCTCGTCTGGAGCCGTGGGGATTGGCTGTGCTCGCTTGGGATTAGCAGAGCGACCTAAAGCCATCGCCCTTAAACAAGCGGTTGCCGCCGTGGGACAAGGGCGGTTGATGCGTATCTATGATGATTTTTTCACTAGCCTTCAACAACCCATCGCCCAAGTTTTACTCACCCGTGGAGACCTAGCTGATCGCAGTCGCTATATCAATGCCTCCAATACCTTGCAAGAACTCCTCAAATTAGGCGTCATTCCAATTGTGAATGAGAATGACACCGTCGCGGTGGATGAGCTATTACGCTTTGGCGACAACGATACCCTCTCTGCCTTGGTAGCTAGCTTGGTGCAAGCGGATTGGCTATTTTTACTGACTGATGTGGATCGCCTTTATTCTGCCGATCCACGCATCCAGCCCGATGCCCAGCCCATCATACAGGTAGAAAGTATAGCGGAATTGGCAGCACTGAATATCAGTGCAGGCGATCGCGGATCTCAGTGGGGGACAGGCGGGATGGCCACCAAGCTCTCAGCGGCTGCGATCGCAACCAATGCTGGCATACAGACCGTGATTACCCAAGGCAAAACGCCGACAAATATCCCATGCATTTTAGCTGGAGAATCGATTGGCACCCAATTTCAACCCAATCCTCGCCCCCATAATGCTCGTAAACATTGGATCGCCCATGCCTTAGTTCCTACTGGCAAGATCTGTTTAGATGATGGTGCTGCCCATGCGATTACGCAACTCGGGAAATCTTTACTTGCCGCTGGCATTACAGCCGTTGAGGGAAATTTTCAAAGCCAAGAAGCCGTGAGCTTCTATAATTCTTCTGGAGAAGAGATCGCGAGAGGATTGGTCAATTATAGTAGTGACGAATTGCAACGTATTCGAGGTCAACAATCAGAAAACATTGCTGATGTACTTGGGTATGCTGGGGCAGAAACCGTTGTTCACCGCGACAATATGGTTATTACAGGTCATCAATCCATTATATGAAGCTACTCGCAAATGATTGCATGCCCATAACTGGGTATAGGAGCCTCCGGTGAGTACATGGCTCCATCGTACTTTTATGAGTCGCCGTCCTCGCCGTTTGAGAGCTGGGTGGCGAATTGCGATTCAGACCGCATTGGAACTGATTCTATACATTTTTCTAATCTTTATTTTTTTTCGCAATGTCTCTAATACGAACCACCAGGCACTGGTGTTCGATCGGCTCATTTTTCTGGCAGCCACTACGCTGTCTATCTTCCTAGCCCGCCATTACTTAGATCGACGGTCTTTTGCTTCTTTAGGACTAAACATTGACTTTTGGATGCCGTGGGATTTAATCTTCGGCTTTTTGCTGGCAGGTCTATTGATGGCCGGAATTTATAGCTTTGAATTTCAGTTAGGATGGCTCAAATTCATCGGGTATCGTTGGCAACAAGACTCTTTAGGAACCGTTCTGTCAGAAACCTTTTCGGGTTTTTTGGTCTTAGGTATTTGTCCCTCGTGGCAAGAAGAACTGATTTATCGCGGCTATTGGCTACAGAACTTAAAGGAAGGACTGAACTTGACAGCGGCAATTATCTTAACGTCTATTACCTTTGGCGTGCGTCATCTAGTCAACCCGTATGCCAGCGTTCTGTCTACCCTAGTGATCTGTTTAGCAGGGCTGTGGTTAGCCCATGCTTGGTTAACGACCCATCAGCTCTGGTTACCGCTGGGCATCCATGCCGGTTGGAACTTTTTTGAAGGCATTGTCTTCGGCTTTCCTGTCAGCGGAGTCAATAGTTTTCATTTGATTGAGCAGACTGTAACCGGACCGGTCTGGATCACGGGCGGAGAATTTGGCCCCGAAGCTGGTTTCGTCAGCATCGTGGCGATTGGTATCGGTACGCTATCTGTGTTTGCCTGGGGTCGATGGCGAGCACATTGGATGGAGAGAACCCACACCCAGAGTGCCAAAATCTAAGGTATATCTCCAATTTGAGCGATGTCATGACACCCAAAAATGGCCTCTGGATAACGATAATGCTTGAACTCCAGAAGATTGTGGAACGGATCTTGGAGGAAAAACGTGTGATGTTCTAAGGGCAGATCTGGGAACCGTAACTTGGGTCGCTGATAAAATGCCAGTTGATGACCTTCAGCTCGTTCTACTAAATCCTGCCATACAGATTGCTGGGAAAACACTAAGCCAAAATGTCTGGGGTAAATGCCTTTTTGGGCTGCCAACGGTTCTTGGGTCACATGGGCCACCAACTGATGACCATAGAGTTTCAAAATTAAGGATTGAGGACTTTCCCGGCCTAGCTCGCACCCTAGTCCTTGCTGATAAAAGCGTTTCGTCTCTGGGATATTAGTGACAGGAAAAGCTAGGTGGAATAGGATAAAGTCAGTTGTGGGCCGTTGTGATTTCATGTGTAGGGTTCTCCCGAAGAATGACCTTTCTTGATGATATTGGAGGTTTCAATCCCTGGGTATTAGCAATGTTGTTAAATACAGGGCTAGGCCTACTGGGATGGAAATTGGTGTCCAAGCTCTTAACACCCTCCGGTCTAGCACATGCTTGGATTCTAGGAGTGATTGTTTGGGCTGTTTTAGGCTGGCCCGGTTATGGGGTCGTCCTGTTCTACTTTTTGGCTGGCTCAGCAGTCACCAAAGTCGGCATGGCTCAGAAAGAAGCTGCTGGCATTGCCGAAAAGCGTTCAGGGGCACGGGGGCCGGAAAATGTCTGGGGTTCGGCTGCTAGCTCCACACTTTGTGCATTGACAACATTGGTAGTTCCCCTCGAATATCACCCCTTGCTCTATCTAGGGTATGTCAGTGGGTTTAGCACAAAGCTATCTGATACAACTGCCAGTGAGATCGGTAAAGCCTATGGCAACCGCACCTTTCTGATTACGACATTGCGTCCAGTCCCCCGAGGAACAGAAGGGGCGGTCAGTTTGGAAGGGACGCTAGCGGGAATGCTAGCCTCGGTGGTGATTGCAGTTTTAGCCTGGGCAGTGGGCTTAATTCCTGCAGTAGGCATTGGATGGTGTGCCCTGGCTGCCCTGATTGCTACCAATTTGGAAAGCTTGATTGGGGCAACGGTCCAATCCCAATTTGTCTGGCTTACCAATGAAGTGGTTAACGGCATCAATACCCTGATTGGTTCCCTATCAGCCATGGGCATAGCAATAATTTGGGCTAGACTCATAGTAGGCTAATTCCCTCTGTATGAGTCTGACCTAAGAGAGATCATGCTAAACATAAAAATACGATAGGATAATGCAGCAATAATTGGGGGCCAAGTGTGGATGGCTTCGAAATCTGGGGTCTTACCCATGGTGCTGGCTGCAGTGATTGGGGGCTCAGCGGCACTGTTTTTAACTCAACTCTATTTCAGTGTTTGGATTGAACCTTCAATCACGGCTGAAAAAGCACCGCCTGTATTAGAAATGCAGCCTACGGTACCAGTTGAGATGGCTGAAGACCGACCGGAGGTCATTACCGAAAAAGCCCTTCCCAAATCTATTGATCCGCAGACAGATATATTTCGGATTAGCAATCAAACTCAATATCCAGTTCGAGTCGTTCTCCGTAGCCATCTCAATCCCAATCATGCCGTTCCGACCGACACGCCTCACTTCAAGGAACCCGTTCATTGGGACTTTGCCCCAACCGAAGGCAGCATTGAAGGATTAAAAGTGTCTGTACCCACGGGTAAGTTGCAATTGTACCAAGGCGATGTGCTGGTGGCCTTCGCTTTAGATGGTTCCCAAAAGTATTGGGGGCCTTATATTGTCGGGGATACTCATCAGCCTACTCAGAAAAAGGGTTCCGCCGAATGGCATTTAGTCATCCAACCCTAAAACCCTAACCCGGCTTGCACACTTAACAGTTGAGGCAACAGGGCTTTGAAGGCCTCACCGCGATGGCTGATTTGGCGTTTGGTAGCCGCCGACAGTTCTGCGAAGGTTTGTTGAACTGACGGTACATAGAAAACAGGATCATACCCAAATCCACCTTCACCCTGAGGAGCCCTAAGAATTTCACCCTTACAAATCCCTGGTGCTTGACAGGCAAGACTGCCATCGGGGCGGGCCAAGGCAATCACGCAGGCAAATTGGGCCCTACGATCCGCTTTTCCCTGGAGTGCTGACAGCAGGCGCTGAATCCGATCCACGTCGGTGTTGCCATATCGGGCTGAATAGATACCTGGTGCTCCATCCAATGCCATCACTTCTAGACCCGAATCATCAGCAATCGCCCATTGCCCTAGATGCTTAGCTACTTGCGTGGCTTTGAGAATGGCATTTTCACTAAAGGTCGTGCCTGTTTCTGCAATTTCTAAGTCAGCAGGCATTAATTGGAGTTCCCACGGCAACTCTGCTAAATAATGCTGCATTTCCGCTAATTTTCCAGAGTTTTGCGTTGCCACAATCAGGGGAGTCATGCCTGCTGTCCCTGTTCATTCACGTTAGCACCGTTGTAGTTGTTACAAATCAGCATAGGATAAGAGCGACGCTTGCCAAGAATATGATTTGCCATGCCTGCTTTTTCTCAGATTGACAGTGTTTATACCGATGGCGCTTGTTCAGGCAATCCTGGTCCAGGCGGTTGGGGCAGCGTCATCTATTTTACAGATGGATCTTGCCACGAAATCGGTGGATATGTACCCCAAACCACCAATAACCGTATGGAGTTGCAGGCTGCGATCGCAATCTTAGAGTGGTTGCACGACAAACCCCTACCCAAAGCCATTCCCCTTTATACTGACAGCGAGTACGTTCGCAATGGCATCACTAAGTGGCTGGCTGGCTGGAAGCGGAAAGGTTGGAAAACAGCCAAAGGTAAGCCTGTTCTCAATCAAGATCTCTGGGAACAGCTCGATCAACTGAATAAGTCCTGTATAGACTGGCGTTATGTCCAAGCCCATGCAGGTCACGAAGGTAACGAACGTTGTGATCAAATTGCTCGGGCCTTCTCCCAACGTCAAACCCCTAACCTTCACCAAATGACTGCTATGGCTGAACCTACCGACTCCAACCAGCATCCCCCAGATCATTTAGAACACTCTCCTAGTGAATCGAGGGTGTCTCATCTCCAAGATTTGGTAGAAACCTTAAAGATCGCCGATCACATTGCCAAGGAAGGCTATCTGATCAGCAGTTCGGAACTTGCAGATTTGATGGCGGTGCATGCCAATGCAGTCACCAGTCGTGGCGATGAGTGGGTTTGGCGAAATTGGCTAATTTCCCGAGTGAGACGGGAAGGCAACCAGATTCTTTGGCAACTAGAGCGGCTCAACTCTTGATGATCAATGTGAATCAAACGATGAGGCAACTTCAATCTGTTGCCTCATCGTTTAGCAAAAACCTTATTTCTCGCCAGTAATGCGATGTTTGATGCTGCGATAGTCGTTAAGGAGCTGTTGGCGGGTCTCAGCATAGCGGAGATAATGCCACGCGAACCAAGCAGAATAACCCAGGCCAACCAGTTCTAATAGCGGTGCCACTAAGGGAATGGCATTGAGAACGTCTAAAACGCCATCTGCAACCGCCACTGAGATCAGAGCAGCCAGGACAATAGCACCCACCGTCAGTGGTTTCTTATAAATTTCGTAGGTTTCTCCGACCTGCTTTGGAAATACGTCTAAGAAATCCTTGAGTTTTTCGCCAACTTCTTTGACAGCGATTGTAGTGGAATCGTCCGAAGCGAGAGGTGACAAGGTTCCAGTGGATTCAGTATTAATATCTAATTCGGCAGAGACCTTTGTCTTTGTTTCTTGGTCAGCATCCATGATGTTTTTAATAAAAATAACAACTTCGAAATCATTATCGGGCAGGAATAAAACTATATCTCAAGTTCATTGGCTTAAGCAGGGTTAAGCCTGATATGACCCTCAGCATTGCATAGCTCATGCCAACGGTACAGACACGATTTAACCATGTTACCTATTTTTGCTAGGGATACTCTAGCTTCAAGATGGATTTAACCTTCCTTGGGGTGTAACAGCTCTCTTAGGGGCAAGCTCAATCCTTACCGACCCAATGATCTTGTAAAAGGGGAGCCAACGTTAATGCTTTTTCAATTGATACGGGGTAAATAATCCAAGTTCGACGGAAAGGGCGAACCAATGCCTGCACCAAGACAGAAATATCACTAATTTCTCTGAGTCCCTGGCTTGTTAGCAAATTGATGCCTCGTTGATACAAGGTATATCCCCGGGTTAGCGCTACTTGCAAGCCAGTATAATATCCCGGTTCAATCCCTCGATCCTGGAGTAGATCTTGGCTATAGGCTAAGATTTCCTGTTGTTGAACTTGGCTTAAATCACTGATATCCATTGCCTTGAGTAGATCTCGATCAAGGTAGCGATGACACAAATCACTCAAAATGGGATCATCACTGTGCTGCCACTGTTGCAGATGATAGGTAAAGACCGTATCATCCGCAGCCAAATAATCCTGTAAAGACAGCTCTAATTCAGTGGGGGACAGCCAGTTACTTACTATTGGATCTGCGATGATCTTGTCTTGGGCCAATAATTCCCGAGCACGACGGAAGGCCTGGACTATCCCCCAGGCCGATGCCAAATTTTTGGGATGATTGTAAATCTGGGCATACATAAAGTAGCGAACCACTAAGTAATGTTCGATCGCGGCTTGTCCCTTCTGGGCGACTACCAATTGTTGGGTGTGAGGATCATAATCCAACGCCATCAAGATTCGGTCTAAATCGAGTTTGCCATAGGATGCCCCTGTGAAATAACTATCCCGTAGCAGGTAATCTAGGCGATCGCAATCCAATTGACTCGACACCAATTGGCTTACCAAGGGTACCTCAAAGGTCTTGAGATAGACTTGTTCTAGCCCAGAGGCTAAGGCTGGATCAAACTGATCCAACAATTGACGGATCTGAGGGGATTCCCTGAGAATGGTGCGGGTCCAAGTCTCATGATGGCTGTGGAAAATATCTTCCCCAGTGTGGCTAAAGGGACCATGACCAATATCATGAAGGAGTGCCCCACATAGAACTAAGGCTCGATAGGGCTGCAATTGCGGGTAGGTGATCATCAACCGATCAAACGCCAGCCGCGCCACATGCATGACACCTAAAGAATGGGTAAAACGCGAACCTTCCGCCCCATGAAAAGTGAGGCTGGCCGTTCCCAATTGACGAATACGACGTAAACGCTGAAATGCTGGGGTATCTACCAACTGAATCAACAGGGATTCAACTGGATCCTGGGTGGTTAGCGTGATACTCCCATGCAAGGGGTCATGATAGGTTCGGCTAGGAGGATACTGCACTCGCAACCACCGCTGGTTCAGCAAGGATTTTGAGCGCCTGCTGATACTGGGTATCAGCCTCGGTGCCAATCTGATCGCTACGCAGGGCTTTGAGCGTCACCACTCGGTCCGGTTTGATACCGACTTTGTTAATGTTGCGATGATTCGGCGTTTCATATTTGGCAATCGTGATCGCTAGCCCTGCTCCATCCGACAAATTAAAGAGGGACTGAATCGATCCTTTACCGAAGGTTTGCTCTCCCACGAGCTGAGCCCGGCCATTGTCTTGCAACGCCCCAGCCAAGATTTCACTCGCGCTGGCACTCCCCCGATTCACTAGCACTACCAGGGGAGCATCTGTTAAGGAGCCTGTATTCGCCTCAAAGCTATTGCGAATCCCTTGCCGATCGACGGTATACACAATAGGGCTGGGCTCTAGCCACATCTGGGCAATTTCAACGCCTGCTTGCAGTAATCCACCGGGATTATTGCGGAGATCCAAAATATACCCCTTGGCCCCTTCTGCTTCTAGGCGGGTGATCGCTGCTTGCATCTCTTGAGTGGCATTAGCATTGAATTGGCGCAGGCGAATAAATCCAACCTGAAGACCCTTGGGTTGGGTTCGCAACTCCGCAAAAACAGGATTAATAGCAATGCGATCGCGTTTCAAGGGAAATACCAGCACTTGAGCCTGATTCGAATCCTGATCTGAACGCTGTACCTTTAGTTGTACGGTTGAACCCACCGATCCTCGCATGCGCTCAGCCGCCTCATCCAACGTCAGGGTAGTGGTGGGAACATTATCAATTTTAAGAATTTGATCGGAGGCCTGCAAACCCGCCATGGCTGCAGGTGAACCTTCAATAGGAGCCAAAACTTCTAGATAGCCTGTCTCGTCATTGTGGATAATCTGCAAACCGACACCCGTCAATTCTCCAGATGTACTTGTCTTTAAACTTCGGTATTGCTGTGGCTGAAGAAGTCTGGTAAACGGATCGCCAAGGCTGTCCAACATATCTTGGATAGCATCGTAGGTCGCGTCGCGATCCGACATGCCCGCAGTTAAAGCTTTTTGGCGAACGGATCGCCAATCTTGGTGATTGAAGGAGTCATCCACATAGGCTTGGTCAACCAATCGCCAAGCTTCGTTATACAACAGTTGCTCTTCTGATAACGCCATGACCGCAGGCGCAACCATCAAACAGATGGAAAGTAGCAGAACAAAAACAAGGCTAGTGCGAAAAATCCGTTTAATCATAACTAAATTTTAACGATATTCAACAATATGCTGTTCTATTTGGCATAGGTATGCTGTTGAAAGCAGAATGACACTGTTCCATTTATGCTCTGGAGAACTGAGCCCAATTTGGCTAGCCGGGGAAAATACCATCATCATTTTCGGAAAGGAGTATAGGCACTGTGTTACATTTTTTATGAAGAGCGATACATTTTTGGAACCCCTAGCTTTATGAGCAAAGTGTATGACTGGTTTGATGAGCGACTAGACGTCCAAGTTCTTGTCGATGACACGACCAGCAAGTACGTGCCGCCTCACGTCAACATATTTTATTGCCTGGGTGGGATTACCCTGACTTGCTTCATTATCCAGTTTGCGACTGGATTTGCGATGACCTTTTATTATCGACCAACGGTCACGGAAGCATTTAACTCCATTCAGTACATTATGAATGAAGTCAATTTTGGCTGGTTGATTCGTTCGATCCATCGTTGGTCTGCCAGCATGATGGTTTTGATGATGATTCTCCATGTTTTCCGAGTTTATTTGACGGGCGGCTTCAAAAAACCCCGAGAACTTACCTGGATTACTGGTGTTGTCCTCGCTGTGATTACTGTTACTTTCGGTGTAACAGGCTACTCCCTGCCTTGGGACCAAGTCGGTTATTGGGCAGTCAAGATTGTCTCAGGTGTGCCTGAAGCAATTCCCGTTGTTGGTTCTTCCATTGTTGAGCTGCTCAGAGGCGGCACTAGTGTGGGTCAATCAACGCTGACTCGTTTCTACAGCTTGCATACCTTTGTTTTACCTTGGTTGATTGCAGTCTTTATGCTGCTCCACTTTCTGATGATTCGGAAGCAAGGTATCTCTGGTCCTTTGTAAATTTTTTTAGGCTCTGAATCGGTTTTTCTGTTTTCGGAGTCTCAGACGTTTTGACAGTGCTGTCACCGTGAGAACGCCCGCCTGCTGACCCCTAAATAGAAGAATGGAGAACACACGCAATTATGGGAAAAATACTCAAACAACCCGACCTCAGCAATCCTCAATTGCAGGAAAAATTAAAGAAAGGCATGGGCCATAGTAGTTATGGTGAACCAGCCTGGCCAAATGACCTGCTCTATATGTTCCCAGTGGTAATCATGGGGACCATTGCTCTGGTCATTGGCCTTGCTGTTCTAGACCCAGCTATGATTGGAGAACCTTCTAACCCTTTTGCGACGCCGCTAGAAATTTTGCCTGAATGGTATCTCTATCCTGTCTTTCAGATTTTACGGACTGTACCTAGCAAGTTATTGGGAGTTCTGATCCAGACCACTATTCCACTTGGTTTGATGCTGATTCCCTTTATCGAGAATGTGAATAAGTTCCAAAATCCTTTCCGACGTCCCGTTGCCACCAGCGTTTTCTTATTTAGCGTGGTAGTGACTCTATGGTTAGGCATTGGCGCCACATTGCCCATTGATACATCGTTGACATTGGGTTTGTTCTAAACCCTTGAACCCTCAACTCTATTGGTAGTAGGGGTCAAAGTCAGTCCAATACATCTTGGGGCATCCATCTTTGCTAAAGCAAAGATGGATGCTCTTTTTAATGGGCATAATTCAGCGTCTGGGAGAGTGATCAGTGAACTATGATTCCGTTCTAACGTGAGTTGATTTCTATCACTCAGGCATAGATATAGCAATTGCCACTTTTTGCAAGACAGGCAAATGTCGAGAATCAAGCTATTGTAGCTAGCACTCTTGTCTTTGATAGAATGGCGACTGCTATAGCTGTGAGTCCGTCGGTTAGGACATCTTCCATCCAACCTTTCTCGGACTGAGTTTTAGCACAACAATATGCCCACTACACCTCCTCAGCCACCACAGCAGAATGACGAAGCAAAATACTAAGCGAACCATAATAAAATCTTATAATCGATTAGGCTCTCATATTTAACCCGTTAAGTAAAAGTACTTGTCGATAAAATATCGGGAAATAATATTATGTATTCCAGACAACAAACTTCAAAATGCTTACCCGAAGTATCTCTGGTATTTGTAAATAAATATTAATTTTACTCAGGAATAGGCAGGAATGGGCCTGACAATTACCAGATTCCTGTGCTAACTTGGAGTTCAAGGGATTAGAAATACTGATAGTCTAATCGTGAAAGTGCAAGGTAAAAATTATCTCTTTGGTTTGTGCTCTATTCGGTCAAGACTGAGACAAATATAACTATTAAGTTTTTGGGCATTGTTTCTTTATCCCTTGGGTGTCGGGAGTAATAAGTAAAGCTGGGTCTAGGTTCCATCGGACTCGCTAGCTTTAATCATTTTTTTGAGAACTAAACATAGTTCTCTGCCTGGGAAGATCTCCTTACCCAGATTTCTCAGTCGTGGGAGTTGACGATCACGTCAAGCTATCGCGACCATTCTTGATGCCTATCAGCAGCTAACTGAGTCAGTGATTTTTATCTTTCTGGTACCGCTGTTCATGATCCTCCTCTTATTGTCTCTTTCTCCATCATGTTGACTATCCCTTTCCCTTTGTTAATCCTCGGTATTTCCTCTTTATATCTTTTGTCCATTCATTTCTTATTGAGGTTGCTGCACAATCGCAACCGATTTCACAAGTTGTAAAGAGACGAAATTGCGTTTCCTGATCCTTACTATTTAATTCCATTTTTAGCTCATCGGCCTATCCTGCAAACACTGTCGGATAGGCCGATTCGTTAGTGACAGACTATCAAGTCTTGAGTAATGTCTATCACTCTATTGTGCGGAACTATTGGAGATGGCCAACATCGCTTATAACAATTACTATTAGTCAGACTGGGGGCAATTCTGAGGGATGCCGTATGAATTGAGTACAATGAAAACCATAGGAATTTAGCATCACCATCTAAGAAATATGTCTTCTGAAGTACTTGTCGACAAGCATAAACTTAAAAATCCTCCCTTAAACATCCACGTGCTTGGCGATCGCGTCCTCAGACAGACCGCCAAACGGATTTCTAAAGTGGATAATGAGACTCGCGAGTTGGCACGGCAGATGTTGCAAACCATGTATAGTGCTGATGGAATTGGTTTAGCTGCCCCCCAAGTGGCAATGGCCAAACAACTCATCGTCGTGGATACTGACCCAGAAGAAGCCGCTAATCAGCCTATTATTCTAATCAACCCTAAAATTCGTCGCCACAGTGCTGATTTAGCCCTAGGGCAGGAGGGATGCTTGAGTATTCCAGGCGTTTATCTGGATGTTCGTAGACCTGAACAGATCGAAGTCGCTTACAAAGATGAGCAGGGCAGACCACAAGTGATTGTGGCAACTGATTTGCTGTCACGGGTGATTCAGCATGAAATGGACCACCTTACCGGTGTTATGTTTGTCGATCGGGTTGAAAATAGCTTACTGCTCAATCAAGAGTTGACCAAGCAAGGGTTTGCCAAGAGAGCGGTCAAACCGATTGCATCTACATAATGGACCACGACTGAAACGTAATTTCACCGGAGTTGGGTGAGTATTGATGCTCGCAGACTTTAGATTTAGGGAGGCTCTTGCATGTAGCTCCTTTCTGTTCATAACCCTCAAATAGTATTAATCAGGACGTGGAAGAACGCGCATATTGGTTGGCTTGGTCTCAAATCTCTGGTTTAGGTCCAGTTACCCTCAAACGATTGCAACAGCGTTTTGATCTACTCAGTCGCGCTTGGACTGCAGACTCTCAAGCGTTAGCGACTGTTGAAGGGATTGGCACCCAAACGTTGAGAAGGATTGAGAAATATCGCAGATCTATGGAGCCCTCTGTGCTCCTAACTCAACATTTACAGGACAATCCTCATGTTTGGAGTATGGCGGAAGACCTGTATCCTCGGATGTTGGCTGAAGTTGCTGACCCACCTCCTCTGCTCTACTATCGAGGACACGTTCAACCGGAGGAAAATCACGGCCATACCCCTTTAGTGGCGATGGTAGGAACACGTGAGCCATCCGAGTACGCCAAAAGATGGACTCGGAAGATTGCCTATGCCCTAGCCCAACGGGGAATTACCGTCGTTTCTGGGATGGCCGAAGGGATTGATACCCAGGCCCATCTAGGGTGCTTAGAAGGGGGAGGACGCACGATTGCTATTTTGGGCACAGGGGTAGACATGATTTATCCTCCCCGTAATCAAGGGCTTTATCACAGGATCCAGGAGCAAGGACTGGTGATCAGTGAGTACCCAGCAGGCACTCAACCCCATCGAGCCCATTTTCCGAAACGGAATCGAATTGTGGCAGGTTTGTGTCGTGCTGTTCTGGTGATGGAAGCTCCTACTAAGTCGGGGGCGCTGATCACGGCTTATCAGGCCAATGAGTATGGTCGAGATATCTATGTTTTACCCGGCTCTCTAGACAATCCGCGGGCAATGGGATGCTTGGGACTGGTCCAACGAGGTGCCCAGCTAATTTTGGGAATTGGGCAATTACTCAATCAGTTGGGAGCCATTCCACCCCTGCCAGCAGCAACAACTACTGCTTCTCCTGAGATTTCTCCTTCACTACCAGCAATACAAGCAGAAATTTTGAAAACTATCCAGCAACTCTGTCAACAATCAGGGGATGGTTCTGTGCCGTTTGACTTGATTGTCCAATCAGTTGATAAATCGGCGGGAGAGGTGTCTGGTGAGATCTTGCAGTTAGAACTACAAGGCTTTGTGTCTCAGCTTCCAGGTATGCGCTATGCTCCACAGTCATCACCTTCTTCAGGACGATAGGCATCGTCAATGGGAGAGCATCCCAGATCTTGGGTGAACGTGGGGAGGCTGCTTGCAGACGCAGGCCATGTTCTAGATTTGTGTGTTCAAGTTCAGTACAACAGATTTGGCCCTTTCAGGTCATACATCAGCTAAGTGGCGATGAACAAACTGGACACAAATGGAACCTTCACCCACCCCAGAGGCAACACGCTTGATTGACCCGTGGCGGACATCACCCACTGCGAAGATACCTGACAGACTAGTTTCCAGTAAGAAGCGATCGCGCTCCAAGGGCCAGGGCAAATCCGCTGCCACATCGGGTCCCGTATAGACAAATCCTCGCGGGTCGCGTTGCACCAAACCTTCTAGCCAGTCTGTGCTTGGGGTGGCGCCGATAAAAATGAACAGAGAATTGGCCTCCAAGGATTTGACCGCGTCAGTTTGAGAATCCTTCACCACCAGTTTTTCTAAACGCTCATTTCCCTGTGCTTCGACGACGCTATGAAACGGCAAGACTTCAATGTTGTCAGTATCCTCAATTTGGTCAATGAGGTATTGGGACATGCTCTTAGTGAGTGATGCGCCTCGGACCAACATGCGTACGGTGCGAGCGTACTTGGAAAAATACATGGCAGCCTGTCCGGCTGAGTTGGCACCCCCCACGACATAGACCTCTTCGTCTTTGCAGGCCGCTGCCTCTGTTTGAGCTGCACCGTAATAGACTCCGGCTCCCGTAAACTGTTCTACCCCAGGCACGGTTAGCCGCCGCCAAGATACTCCCATTGCCAGAATCAGGGCATGACAACTGATTTCGCTGCCATCCGATAAGGTGAGAACACGGTAGTTATCCTCTGACCGAATGGCGGTGGCTTCTTGAGGTGTTAAGATTTCCACTCCAAAGCGCTTGGCCTGAGTCACAGCTCGACGGGCTAAATCGCTGCCACTCAGTCCCACAGGAAAACCCAAGTAGTTCTCAATCCGAGAGCTAGTGCCCGCCTGTCCGCCTGGTGCCTCGCGCTCAATCATGACGGTGCGCAGTCCTTCAGAAGCTCCATAGACCGCTGCGGCCAGACCCGCCGGACCACCCCCCACGATCACCAAATCATAAAAGGGTTTGGCAGCCTCGGTTTGCATTCCCACTTGCTGGGCTAACTGGGCCGTATTGGGTTTTACCAGTTTCTCGCCATCCGGTAGCAAGACTAAAGGCAAACAGGGATTATCCTTTTCGCCAGCATAGGTAACGAGCTGTTGGGCTTCTGGGTTGGTTTCAATATCTAGCCAGCGATAGGGGATCTGATTGCGGGCCAGAAAATCTCGGAGGGCATGGGAGTTGGGAGACCAGCGATCGCTAATCACTTTCACCCCTTTAAACTCAGGTTTGAAGGTGGCCTGCCAGTCGTTGATCAGGTCGTCTAAGACTGGATATAGCTTTTCCTCTGGCGGATCCCAGGGCTTGAGCAGGTAATAGTCTAGCTGGGCTTTGTTGATGGAATCGATAGCGGCGTTGGTGTCGGCATAGGCGGTGAGGAGCGATCGCTTGGCTCTAGGAAAAATGTCGCTGACCTGCTCTAAGAACTCGACACCGCTCATTGCGGGCATCCGCTGGTCGACTAGAAATAGGGCAACTGTATCGCCCCGGAGTTTGAGTTGCTGCACAACTTCTAATGCCGTTGCACCAGAGTCGGCCCGAGTGATGCGGAAACGCTCCCCATACTGTTTGCGCAGATCCCGAGCGATAGCTTGGAGTACGGCTGGATCATCATCAACGACAATGATGGCGGGTTTTGAAGTTGTCTTTTCCACGATTTGCGCTAGGCTCCTTTGGGGTTCATGGCCGATCCTCTTCCTTGAGGAAAAAGGGTTGAGTTGCATTCATATCCACAAAGTATGCGTCATCACCATCCCGAATCACGCGCTTACGCAATCGAGGAAATTCTCCAATTTCAGCATGTCTGTGTTCACCCCCCATCAGGTACACTAGATCAACTTCAAAGGGATTCCACAGGTGATGGGCAACGGAAGGGGTAGGAAATCCCATGAAATCTCCGGGACCCACTTCATAGTCTTGATCATCAATTTCAGCCATCCCGCGACCAGAAAGGATATATACAAACTCCTCTTCGTGGTGATGAGCATGATAAATAAAGGACTCTTTGCCTGGAGGAACGCGACTGATGCGAAGAATAGCCCGCTGAAGACCAACGGCTGCACTCAAATCCCGCATATGAATTTCAGAATTAGGGTTAAGAGGATGCTGGAAAGCAAACTCTGACATTTGCTCGATCTCATCAGCTCGAAGAAAGTGTGGAGTTGTTTCAGTCACTAGATTTCCCTATCTAAAATAGCAATCGTTGCTGTGACAATAAGTGTGGAGTTGTACTAAGACCACCTTATCAAGAAGCAAGTCGAAATTTTCCTAGGCATTAGTTCCCAAGCGTTTAAGCAAAAAATGGCAAGTTTCAGTAATGACGGGCCAAGTAGTAATTAGCGGCGCTTTAATTTAGGTTAGGGCTTAAGTAGACTGGTAATGATAGCTATCTCAATAATTGGCGATCGCTAACCTAAATTCTGTATCAACGATAATCACTGCGATGAGCCGTGCTTGTCTTTGAGGCTATCGGCATACCCAGATTTGTAGTTTGTGGATAAGTTGCTATCAGCTTCTCCGCACCCAATAAACCCACTTTCTGTCAGCATGTCGATGGGATGGTGTTGCTGGGGAAATTTTTGGTAATAAGCATCAAGTGCCCACTGAATGATTTCTGTAACGCTTTTCTCGGTTTGACGCTGAAGGTAGTCCAGTTTTAGGGCGTATTTGTCGTCCAATCGGGCATTGATACACATGGGAAATACGTCATAAGTCTGTATGAAAAGACTAGCAGTTCTCTAGCATAGCGTGCCTAACTAGTCCTCCAATATAAGATTCCGTGTTTACACAGTGTTTCTTTTAGAGAGGAAAGAATATGATTTTTATCATACAAAGTAAGTTTTCATAAAAGTAGTTCTATCTGCTTAGAGAAGGTAAGGACGTGGCGGAATCGAGTGGGACTGTAATTAAGGTCATTAAGCCCAAATCTACAAAAGAAAGACTTGTTAATCAGCTCATTCAAAAAATAGGCGGCTTGAAATCACATTGGAACGAGCATCCGAAAGAAGAGTTGGCACAAATTCTCCAGGATATTGAGAATTTAGCCAGTCAGTCTGCATGGAAGCGGAGAATGGAAGCATATGCTGATACTCGCCAGAAAAACCAAAAAATCACAGCCAGATCTAATGGTATTAATAGTCGAGCCATATCTTTTGAGAGAAAATATCAAGAATTGCTTAAAAAAGTCCATGATCTTGAAGTGAAATATAGGCAATTATCTAAGGCCGCTCTAGAGAAAACAAGCCTTATGGTTGAAGAACTTTTAGATATTGAAAAAAGCGAAATTTATCATTCTATTAAGTGGACAGCTAAAACTATCCAAGGCATGGCCAATAAAGTTTGAGAGCAAGAAATGTTAATTACCCGAAAAGATCTTCGTAGGCTTGGGATCTCTGACTATCAGGTTCGACATCTTACAAAGACTCTTAAGCCAGTGCAAAAACAGGGAAATACATATCTCTATAGGAAACTAGATATACTGTCAGCCATCAAAAAACGAATTAAGAGTTCTCGAATTCATAAAGCGACATTGAAAGCTCTTAAGCAGCTAATAGGCAAAATTGAAGAGACTGATGACTTAGGTCCCATTAATCAGAAGTTAATAGATTCTGCTCAAGATCTGAGTCAAATAATCACTGATTTTCAGGAAACAGTTAAAGCTGGGCGAAAATTGTCAACAAAGATCAAGACAATACAGCAATCAGCAAAACAGCATAATATATCTCACCCTGACCCTGGCATAAATAACATTATTACTGTTGACCGCTATCGATGTGTTTAAAAAATGCAGCACAACATCCCTAGAAAACTCAAAAGAAGAAGTGAAGAAGCTTTAAAAGAATTGATGTCATTGAATGCAACTGCTAAGCATGCCTATCTAGATGTCAGAGATCGAGCATGGACTGAGTATATTGCTTGGCGTCAAAGCCAAGAAGGTAAGAAGTGGTATCAGCAAAAACTAGAAGATTGCAAACATACATGTCCTGAATGTGGTGCAGACTTTCACGAAGAAAAAATAACAGTAGATCATAAACATCCTAGAAGTTATTATCCTTGGCTAGCTTGGGATAAAAGCAATCTTTGGCTTTTATGTTCAACATGCAATACAACTAAAAGTAATAAAAAATGGGACGAATATTTGCAGGCTGTACAACTTTACCGAGGTAAGACAGCAGTGAATCGTATTTTAAAGCAAGCTCCATCTGCTACAGGTGAATAAAATATTTTTCTTTGTTGCTAGTTAACGAATTGTTGGGAAAGTATCGACTTCATCCTGAACCAACCGTAGGTAAGTTACTGGTCAAAGACGTCCGTAAATATTTCAAAGACGAAGGTGTAGAAGATGCTTAGTTCTAAAGACCATAACGCAAAACTAGAAGTGGTGCGATCGGTGGAATGGTCCTAGACATGAAAGGGACAATTCACTCTGAAGGCACTACTCTGAAGACAAAGTGTGACTCCTGTTGGCTTTCTGGCCAAGCCGATCTCAAGCAAGCAATCGTGAGTGGAGTCCTGCGAAGACAACCATCAGCCTGTCCTCAGAGTTAGTGTGCAAGCTTCCTTCTTTTCGCAGCTCATCACAAAGTGTGCCAGATTGAAAGTAACTCTAATTGGGTGCTCCTATGTCTAGCATACAGATTCGCACTACGTCCCATCAGCAAATGTATGAAGTCGACTTCGTTGAGTGGATCGATCAAGCGACTGAGCTACTGAGGCAGGGTAAATTTAGTGAGCTAGATATCGAAAATTTGATTGAAGAGGTTGAAAGCTTGGGAAGAAGCGAGAAGAACGCTCTCAAGAGCAACCTGAGCGTTTTGCTGATGCATCTATTGAAGTGGCATTACCAAGCTGACAAGCGCAGCAGTAGCTGGATTCGAACGATTGATGAGCATCGAGAGCGAATCCGATTGGCGCTGGAAAGCAGCCCCAGTCTCAAGAATTTGTATATGGAAGTTTTCGATCAACGTTACGCAGTCGCTAGAAAACAAGCGGCTCGTGAGACTCGTCTGGATATCAGTACCCTTCCTGCTGAGTGCCCCTACACAGCAGAGCAAATCCTTGATGATGAATTCCCTCCTGTATCGGAAGATTGACTAATGACGGTAATTGGGAGTAGATTTGTGCCTGCGATCGCAACTCCCAACATCACCCCCACAGCCCAAAACTGATGCTGGGTCTTAGCCTTACAGAAGAAAATCATCTTTGTGCGGTGCAATACCGCCAGAGCAGCATAGTAGAGTGCTACCGACTATAGATCAGTCAGCGTTCTACTCTACAGCCTCAGCGTTGAATAAGGCGTTGCGAGATATTGCCATGCCCCTGCCAAAAGCAGGCATAACACGGCATGATTGATATACGTATCGAGTAGTTCCTTTAGATTTATGGTTGCGTCTCTCAGCGGTGCTCAAATCCGGCAAACCTTTCTCGACTTCTATGCCGCCAAAGGCCACAAAATCCTGCCCAGTGCCTCCTTGGTGCCCGAAGATCCGACCGTCCTGCTCACCATTGCCGGGATGTTGCCCTTCAAACCCATCTTCTTGGGCCAGCGAGAAGCCGAAGTACCCAGAGCCACCACCTCTCAAAAATGTATCCGCACCAATGACATTGAGAACGTGGGCAAAACAGCTCGTCACCATACCTACTTTGAAATGTTGGGCAACTTCAGCTTTGGCGATTACTTCAAAGAAGAGGCCATTGCTTGGGCCTGGGAACTCTCCACAGAAGTGTACAAACTTCCCCCGGAGCGGTTGGTTCCTAGCGTGTTTGAAGAAGACGATGAAGCCTTTGCGATTTGGCGGGACAAAATTGGTATTCCTGCCCATCGAATACAGCGCATGGGGACCGACGATAACTTTTGGACCTCGGGACCTACAGGACCCTGTGGACCTTGTTCGGAGTTGTATTATGACTTTCATCCTGAAAAAGGCGATAAAAAAATTGACCTAGAAGATGACACTCGGTTTATTGAGTACTACAACCTGGTGTTTATGGAGTTCAACCGGGATAGCGATGGCAAGCTGACGCCCCTGAAGAACAAGAATATTGATACGGGCATGGGTCTGGAACGGATGGCCCAAATCTTACAAGGGGTGCCCAATAATTATGAGACGGATTTAATTTTTCCGATCATTGCCACGGCGGCTCAGATTGCCGATATTAAATATAAGAAAGCTAAGGCCAAAACCAAAACATCCCTGAAGGTGATTGGTGACCATGTTCGGTCTGTGGTTCAGATGATTGCCGATGGCATTACGGCTTCCAATATGGGGCGAGGCTATATTTTGCGGCGGCTGATTCGACGGGTCGTTCGTCATGGTCAACTGATTGGTATTGAAGGCGCGTTTATTACCCAGGTCGCTGAAACAGCTATTACCTCTCTAGAAGTGGCCTATCCTGAAGTGCGAGAGCGAGAGCAAGTTATCACAACCGAGTTGGAGCGAGAAGAAGCGCAATTCTTAACGACCCTCAATCGGGGTGAGAAACTCCTAGCCGAGATTATGGCCAAAAAGCCCCAACAAATCTCTGGGGAAGATGCCTTTACCCTCTACGATACTCACGGATTTCCCTTAGAGTTAACCCAAGAAATTGCCGCAGAACAGGGAATCACCGTCGATGAAGAAGGGTTTGCGGCCGAGATGGAACAGCAACGCGATCGCGCCCGCAATGCTCACGAAACCATCGACCTCACCGTCCAAAGTACTCTCAAACAGCTTGCCGAAACAATGCAGCCGACGGGCTTTTTGGGATATACCGATTTCTCAGCCACCACACAAGTCATGGCTATCATTGCCAATGGCGAATCGGTTCAGGACGCTACCGCTGGCACAGAAGTGCAAATTGCCCTGGATCAAACCCCTTTCTATGCTGAATCTGGAGGGCAAATCGGCGATCGCGGTTATCTCAACGGCAAAGATGTAGTAGTGCGGATCGAAGATGTGCAGAAAGAGGCCAATATTTTTATCCACTATGGCTGCATCGAACGAGGCACCTTAAAAATCGGCGACCCCCTAACCGCCCAAATTGACTTAGCCTGTCGCCGCCAGGTTCAGGCCCATCACACCGCCACTCATTTGTTGCAAGCGGCTTTGAAAAACATTGTGGACGAGTCCATTGGCCAAGCCGGGTCATTAGTGGCCTTTGACCGCCTGCGGTTTGACTTTAACTATAATCAGGCCATTACAGCCGACCAACTCCAAGCCATTGAAACTCAAATCAACACCTGGATTGCCGAGGCCCATACCACCGAAACGAATGTGATGCCCATCGCCGAAGCCAAGGCCAAGGGAGCGGTGGCCATGTTTGGCGAAAAATATGGAGCCGAAGTGCGAGTCATGGATGTGCCGGGGGTATCAATGGAACTCTGTGGCGGTACCCATGTTAGGAACACCTCAGAAATTGGCTTGTTCAAAATTGTGACGGAAGCAGGTGTGGCTTCTGGCGTCCGCCGCATTGAAGCCATTGCTGGACCTGCCGTTCTGGAGTATCTAAATGTGCGGGATGCAGTGGTTCGTGACTTGGGCGATCGCTTCAAAGCCAAGCCAGAAGAATTGCCCGAACGAATCACAAATTTGCAAACGGAATTGAAAACGACGCAAAAACAACTCGATGCCCTCAAGGCAGAGTTAGCGCTAGTTAAGTCAGAGCAGCTTTTAGATCAAGCAGAATCGGCAGGCTCGGTGCAAGTGATTGTTGCCCAACTAGAAGGGGTTGATCCAGAGTCCTTGAAAACCGCAGCCGAACGGCTGTTGCAGAAACTGGGCGAAGGGGCAGTGGTTCTAGGTTCAGTTCCGGCGGCAGGGAAGGTGAGTTTAGTGGCTGCGTTTAGTCCGAAGGTGATTGAGCAGGGATTGCAGGCAGGGAAGTTTGTGGGTGCGATCGCAAAACAATGTGGCGGTGGCGGCGGTGGTCGTCCCAACCTGGCGCAAGCTGGGGGCCGAGATCCTAGCAAGTTAGATGCAGCTCTGGCTGACGCTCGACAACAGTTAGCGGAGGCTCTAATCGGATAATCTTATATTATTGACAAAATTCTCAAGACGTTCCCAATCAAGATGCACAGGATGAGTTCTAATCTTTTCGATATAATCTTTCGAGTTGATCCTGTCATCATTAGGATGATCAAAATGTTCCGACACTAGAATAAACGGATTTGCTGGCTCGATGAGCGAACGATTTTCGGGGTGGTTACGGGCTGTTAGTATCACAGTTGCAAACTCCAACTTCTGTGAAACAGAATATTCATCGCTATGATTTCTGACTGTCCCCGCAGATTTTAGTTGAGTGATTGTCTTTACTCTTTCCCTGGCCCAATCTGCCCCCAAATACCCTAAGTCAATTTTGGCTTCTACAATTACCATCAGTATTCCTGACTGAATGACGGCAATGTCAGGATGAATTCTCTTAGCTTTCTTGTCTGAAGATATTTTGAAAGATAAAGGATAATCTACTAGGAAGCTTATTCCTTTAGGGGTTTGCTTCTCAAGTAACTTAGCTAGTTCTTCTTCGAATTCACCGGAAGATGCTGATCTGCGTCCACGTCTTATACGCTCTGAAATTTTTCTCGCTGCGGCTTTGCGTTTGAATGTATCGACCATATTCTCAATAACTTGAATGACACTACTTTCAAACGAATCCATACTCAAACTATCTAGAGAATGAACTTATCGTTCCCAGTGTTTTCGGGTATCGTACTTTGAGATTAGATTTCGATAACCACTGACAAGCCTATGTCAGTGGGAAAAACTGCACAAATGAAGTTCGCAAGACAATGCAGTGGCGGTGGTGGCGGTCGTCCTCATCTTGCGCAAGCTGGAGGACGAGATCCAAGCAAACAGAAGTCCAGCAGCAGTTGTTATTCCAACTACAGTGATGCTACCGATTGAGATTGGCATCGAAGCCAACCCCATTGAATTCTCCTTTGTTCCCAAAGGGCTGACGGTATTCTCACCGCTATCAACTATTTAGCATTACGACATAAACATTGTCTGCAATCTGCAGCCCCTTTCCTTGACAACCTTCAGAAAAAACATAGTTACTACCTTCGGTTAGCCAACGCGGCTTCAAAGCCCATTTTGAGTCGATCAGCTCGATCATCATCATGGGAGGCCAATCCTTGCTCACGAGCTTTCTGCTGTAATGGGGCTGTGACCTCAATCCTCTGGTGTTCGTAGCTTGAGAGAGCGGCTGATACGGCTGGACTATCCGTTAGTGTGACGCCAGCAAGAACGTTGGCAAGCGTGACAGCATCTTCCAGAGCTAGCGTTGTTCCCTTGCCTAATGCAGGCCGGATAGGATGAGCGGCATCCCCCAAAAGGGTGACTCGTCGACCATCTCCCCATTGGGTCACAGGTTCTCGGTCAAATACACCGGTCTCAATGATACTGAAAGGATCTGTTGCATGAATCATCTGTTGCACAATCGGAGGCCACTGCTCAAAAACTTGCAGTACTGTGTCTAGGGCAGACTCACTCTTCTCTGAGTTCACTTGAGGTGCTGTGCCCCCCCAAGCGATTTGATCCTCGCCAGCATCCATCATCCAAAAATTCTTTTGGTCTCCAACTACGAGTTGAAAACCAGCTCCTGCAGTGAAAGGATCAGCAAGAGAAACGAGATCTTGACGGAGTACAATACCTCGCCAGGTCATTGTGCCTGTGTAAAGGGGTGGACCATCGTTCACCGTTTGCTGCCTGACGACAGAGCGATAACCATCAGCTCCCACTAAAACGCGAGCCAATTGATCCGCTTGATTGCGAAACTTGAGGCGTATGGGCGTATCCGTTTCATCGGAGATGAATTCAGTCAGACTATGGTCAAGGTTGAGCTGAACTGAGTCGGGTAAAGTCTTACACAGGCAAGATTGCAGGCTATACCATCCCAGCCAGGTGAAGCTAGAGCCTGTCAGAGGTGATTCATCTGCAAACAGAACCTCGCTATTAGGTCGCATTAAGAGTTGTCGTTGGGGATTGATAGCTTTGGCACGAACTGCCTTAGCAAGACCAGGACTAATATCATGGAGAGCCGCATACCCCTGTTCTGCCAGTCCTAAAGCAGCACCAATGGGACGCAAAGTTTGGACTTGCTCAAAGACACCAACAGTAAAACCCTGGTTAGCTAAGGCATGGGCCGCACTGAGTCCCCCAGGTCCGGCGCCAATAATAGCGATATCCACAAGAGTGGTATGGGTTGATGCCTGATTCATGGCGTTCGGTTGACCTCTCTAATTTCAGATCGATGTCACTTTTGCCTTGTTAAAAGCAATCCTCTGGACAGATTTCGGTAGCAAACGGCAGAACGAGAATTTTAGTCCCTTCTAAGATTACACTTTTGCTTGAGATAATCTCACCTAACTACCGATAGTCTAAAGTCTCACAAATCAATGAAATTAGTTTTGATCACCTGCTTAAGTTGACAATGCCAACACCATCCTTTGCAACGATTGGTATCAAGTTTAATCAGCAATAGCTTGGGCACTGACAATTTTATAACCTTGTTGTTCATCTCTTTCAAAAGATAGTTTGATGCTACCCCCTTCGTAGTAGATAGAATCTTCGTTGACGAGTTGAAGAGTGGGATTAGTGCCTCCAGATGGATTCCATCTCAGTGAGTTTACAGCCTCCTCTGTAGCGACCTGAAGAGCTGAGTTGCGATCGCCAGCTTTGTAAGCCTCAAAAAAGATCTGAGCCGCCTTCTGCTTGCTGACAGATCCCAAAGAAGATTCTGACGGTGGAGTTGCGTTGCGAGAGGATTCTGTTGGTGATGGGGAGGTTTCTGGGACCGAAGATGAAGGAGTGATTGATTGCCCACTGATCCCAACAAATAGATCGTAGGTTGCATTTCCACGGGTACCACCAACATCAATCCGGTACTGATTTGACTCCGAATTTGGCAAAGTTCCATACCAAGTTCTAGCATCTCCCCCGCGTCTTACCTCAGAGATAGCGATCCATTCTTCTCCACTTTTATAGAACACATCGATCGCCGCATTATCTTCTAAAGATGTGACTGCGATGGAAATGCGCTGCCCTGCTTTAGCGCTGAAGTGATAGCGATCGCGATCGCCCAGCACAACTGCATTTGATTCGACTGTGGATATCTTAGAGCTGTCGCCAAAAGCAAGGTCGAAATCACGGGCTAAACTCACTTGACTGATTGAAGAGACTGTAGATGAGATGAATAAGATCAGCCCCATTTTGGCTAGATGTTTCATGAGTCTTGATTCCTATATTTTACTGTGAACAAATTTAGAGAGGCGGGTCAACGCTATCTCATCAATAGGGTTGGCTCCAATTAACAGCGAAAATAATGTCAAATTTAATCCGCAATAGCTTGAGCATCAACAATTTTGTAACCCTGCTGTTCGTCACCTTCAAAACTCAGTTTGATGCCACCCCCTTCGTAGTAGATAAAATCTTCGCCGCTGAGTTTTAGGGTGGGATTCGTTCCTGCAGATGGATTCCATCTCAGTGAGTTTGCAGCCTCCTCTGTAGCAACCTGAAGCGCTGAGTTGCGATCGCCAGCTTTGTAAGCCTCAAAAAAGATCTGAGCTGCCTTCTGTTTGCTAACAAATTCAGCAGAGGACTCCGGCGATGAAGTTGTATTACTTGCATCCGTTGGTAACGGGGAAATGTCTGAGACCGGAGATGAAGCAGTAATCGGTTGCTGCTGGCAGCTAGCCATGAGAAATGCGATCCCGAAGGTTGATGCCCAAATAGTCCATTTGATGTTCATTGTGGAGTTACTTTGATGTGTGCGATTGCAGAGCACATGCTTTACTCACCTCTATCTTGGAACCAAAGGCGTTTGCCCTTACAGTTGGGTGAATGTGGGTGAATGTAGAAAGAGACAATGTATGGCAAAAACGCACGAAGGAAAAGTATGATGGCTTTTTTCGTAATGATGCCTTTCTAGAGAACACATGAGCTGTCAAAATTTGATCATTCAGTAGAGTGATTGCTGAGTCCTGCTACCCCTTAATGACAAACTTGTATCCCGTTAGTTCCAGAACAGAGTCAAGCGCTAACCGGATGGCGCGATGGTCTACTTCTCAGCCTCTTGTAAGCACTATCTTTTCCCACTTCCAATCACTGATGGCAATACCAGCGGACATTGAGCAGGATGAGGTCATTTTAAAAGTAATCCTCCTCGGAAAGTTGGGCAGGAAATTGTCCACTTCTGATGGTGTTCCTGTTGAAGGAGACATTAACGGTGCAGGTTCTAATGCTTGGGCCTGCTGTAAGACAAATTCTATTAACTCAATAGTCTGACAACAAGGCTGTGGTGTCAGCCAAAACAGCACCTAAATCCAATCTCGACTCGTTGCCTCATAGACGGCTTGATACCGATTTTTGGCGTTTAATTTTGTCAGGGTGTTTTTGACATGAAACCGAACGGTACTTTCACTGACATGCAGCCGTTTAGCAATATCACGATCTCTGAATCCTTGAGACAACAACTGCATAATTTCTTGCTCTCGCTCTGATAAACCAGGAGATACTCGCTGAGGCAAGGTTTTGATGGCTTGGCCTTTGGCGACCTGAGTCACGACTGCATACAATTGCTGGGGCAGAATATCTAGCGTCACTACTGCCTGAACGGCAATGGGCACCCGACCTCGATGGGAATGCTGAATCCAAATAATTGGGGAGTGAGACGTTGGCACATCAAGACGATCGGTCAAGAGGACTACCTGAGTCACCGAGCCATCCCCTATGGATGATGGAGCATTGCTCAGACTCAGTCCTGCTTTTAGACTTAGGTGGGTAAAAGCCATCTGTAAGACAGGCTGTTGACATTGCACTAAAACTGATAAATGTTCGGGTTCTGGCACATAGGGCAAGGTCAAGGTCAACTCAAAAACGCGATCTTTGGGGTTAGGTTGTGTACTTAAAGTCCCTCCCAGCCACAGGGCTATAAGTTGCAACTCCGAAAAAAACGCAGCGGGTTGGTCAATCGGATTATTACTGGTGTTAGAGGGGAAGAGTGCGATCGCATCCAGTGATACTGCCCTTTCTGCATAGGTCAAGCGGCAATAGCTACAGTCCAGTTGAGTTAGCAACTCCACCCCCCGCAGCAAAGCGTAGGCCGTTGAAGCTGGGAGATCTCGTTCTGTTCCTACCAGCATTAACTGGGTGGAGGTCAGAGTTTTCGCGAGTTGATCGGAGAGGACCATTGCCCCACTCTGGAGAAGCATGTGGGGAACCGTTTTTTGAGACTGGAGGGCTGCATCTAAGGCAATCGTTGTGGTGAGACACAACATTTGCAGAACTTCTAGAAATTCTGGGACCAGGGCCTCATGGCTAAAGGCTGCGAGGACGCCTAGCACCCGATCTCCTGCCATCAGGGGATACCCAGCAAACCCTTGAATCCGATTGGCAATCGCCCAGTCGCGATCCTTGACCCAGATTTCATCGGGCAGATAATTACTCAAAAACGGCACCCGATTTTGGGCAATCTTGCCCACCTTGTAAGCCCCCATCGGCACATGGGCAAAGGAGCCATTGGTATGGGTATATAACCCAGAAGAAGCAACTAACGTCAGGGCTTGCTGATGGGTATCCGTTAACCAGATGCGAGCGAAGGCACATTGAAAGCGCTCCACCAACGCCTCGGTGACGCGATGGGCAATTTCTTCAGGATCTAAGCAGCCAGAAATACTTTGGCCAATGGCATTGACATCTTGAAGATCAAATAGTAGTTGGGCAGAATTTAGCAATGTGCGGCTTGAAGCTGACTGAGGGGCTAGCTGAGGAAAACAGAAATTGGTACACTCACTTCCTTATTGAATAAAAAAGGAACCCCTCACTTTGTATCGGCAGGTACAACTTGCCACTCCCACTGCTCCGCTACAGTAAAAGGCGGAGAATATTCTCCGCTCATGTCAACTCACAGGGAGCATCGCCACTCATCCATGCCAGAAACTCGCTTTCAAATTCAATGGCCCGATGGCCGTCAGGAAACCTGCTATTCCCCTTCTTTAGTGGTGAAAAAATATTTGGAACCCGGCAGCACCTATGATCTGGATGATTTTATTGCTAGATCACGGACGGCGCTGACGATTGGTAGCGATCGCGTTAAGGCAAAATATGGCATGCCTTGCAGCCTAGCGTTAGGACAACTCCAATCCCTAGAAACTCGTGCCCAGGACTACCAAGATCTGGCCAATCCCAAGGTGCAAATGATCCAGTTTATTCCTGACAACTAAAGATCAAACTGCATTAACCGTTGATACTGCTCAACGTGGCTACGCGCAGACTGATGCCAAGAATATTGGTCCAAAATGTCCGTTGCTTTGGAGATGGAGGCTGGTTGATCTATTGCTGGATCAAGAATCAGCATGCCTTGGGCAATATGGCTGGGATCTTGGGGATTTACCCAAACGGCTTGGTCCCTACCTAGAAATTCCGTAAACGGCGGTTGGTCTGAAAGGAGAAGGGGTAACCCAGATGCGATCGCTTCTAAAACCACCAACCCCCACCCTTCTTTTATCGAGGGAAAACAAAAGGCATCGGCACAACGATACAGGACTGGCAGATCGGCATCTGACACTACCCCAGGCAACATTAGAGACCGTCCGATGTCGATCTGCAATGCTTGAACTTGTTGGAAAAACTGGTCTCGATAGTCTTGGTAATCAAACAGCGTCGCCCCCCCTGCAACCACAAGTTGGGCTTGGGGTTTTTCCTGCAATACTTGGGCAAAAGCAGTGAGTAAACGGATTGAGTTTTTGCGAGGTTCAATCCCTCCCACCGTCAGGTAAAGGGGTGATCCATTCAAGCCAAAGATCTCTTTGAGGGCAGGTTCCTGTCCAGAAGGTGTCGGAGAAAACCGCTCTAAATTGACGCCATTCGTCACACGGGGAGCCTTAATGTGATACTCGGCGGCAAGTACCTGCTGCCAGTAATCACTTACACATAGACATAAATCAGGGTTTCGAATCGAGCGGTCTTGGCACTGTTGCAAATAGGGGCTCTGAAAGTCTTCAATATGGTGGACTGTGCGGACCACGTGGGGTAGGGGCCGCTGCTGTCGGAGCTGGATTAAAGCATTAGCGCTAATGCAATCCTGAGCATGGTAGATATCATGTTGATGCGGATGCACAGCTAAAAAATCCACAAATTCTTGAATGCGTTGCTGGATTAAGGCATCAATGTCAGCAGGGGCGACTTGAGCGGGAATAAGCTTTACTGCATGAGGAAGTGTCCGCTCAAATCCTTGACTATCTTTATCGAGGGCATAAACGCAAACCTGATGGCCCAAAGCGGTGAGAGCCGCCGCCAGCTCTAGGGTATGGATGACACTGCCCCGTGGCTTGGTGGCATAGGTGAGCAGTGCAATTGAGAGCGATGGATTGGTCATTTGGGTTAGCTGAGTCAATGTCAGATAGCTCGCTTTTAACGCTGATTTAATTGGGTGTAAATGGGTGTATAAATGGAGCATGTTCGATACTACCTCACTACAAATCAACCAAGAAATGCTTTTGCTGATTGCCGAGATTGATGAATTCAAGGGCGCTTGGCGTGCCCTGGGTTCCCTTGCACCAGAAAGACTTTCAGCACTGCGACGTGTGGCCACTATCGAGAGCATTGGCTCCTCAACTCGGATCGAAGGCAGCAAACTTTCTGATCGAGAAGTTGAGCAACTTCTGTCCAATCTAGAGATCCAGTCATTTACCAGTCGAGATCAGCAGGAAGTTGCAGGGTATGCGGAGGTGATGGAGACGGTTTTCTCGTCATGGACAGCGATTTCGATGACAGAGAATCACATCAAACAACTTCATCGCGATTTACTACGGTATAGCGCCAAAGATAACTGGCATCGAGGCAATTACAAAACCTCTTCTAACAGCGTTGCTGCTTTTGATGCAGATGGACAACCCATTGGCATTGTATTTGAGACGGCCACTCCATTTGATACGCCCCGTTTCATGGCAGAACTGATTGATGGGTTTAACGCTACGACTCAAGATAAGATGCTTCACCCCCTGATAGCCATCGGCCTTTTTACCGTTGTGTTTTTGGAGATTCACCCTTTTCAGGATGGTAACGGTCGTCTGAGCCGAGTCTTGACAACATTATTGTTACTCCAAGCAGGCTATGCTTATGTGCCTTATAGCTCACTTGAGAGCATTGTCGAGCAGAACAAAGAGGACTATTATCTGGCGTTGCGCCAAACTCAGGGAACTATTCGCACCGATACTCCTGACTGGACACCATGGCTATTATTTTTCCTAAGAGCCCTCCAGCGTCAGATGCTACGACTTCGAGAAAAAGTCGGACGAGAGAAACTGCTATTGGCAAAGTTACCGAATCTATCAGTGCAAATTCTGGACCAGGCCCGTAATCACGGTCGTATCACAATGAGCGATGCTGTGGTTTTAACTGGAGCGAGTCGAAACACACTCAAGTCGCACTTCAAAAGTTTACTTAAGCAGAAATTGCTGGTGTTGCATGGGAGTGGGAGGGGTGCATGGTATAGCCTGCCGTAGTTGCTGGAAAGAATCCCTCAATATTCTTCAGCTAGACTAAAGTCATGTATACGAGGAAGTCCTAAGTGGGTCTGTCTGAATCAAGGGACAACGGTTTAAGGACTGACTTTCGAAAAGCCAGTTAGGGCGTCTTGGCTCAAGTCCCAGAAGCATGTTGACTCAGCTCCAGATTGCAGAATCAGTTTATGTCCCGAGGAAATTTGACCAATGGCTGCACAGACTAAATCATGGGGTTCAAACAAGTGCTGAATGGCCTCAGTGCAATTGGGTCTGACACTGAGCAAAAACCCGTAACTGGGGAAACTTACCAGCCACCGTTTGAGACCCAAGCCAACAGGACAGGGAATCGCCTCTAGGTCCAGCACAGCACCACAATCTGAAGTCTCCAATAACATCACCAAGGTGCCTACCAAGCCTCCCATACTGATGTCTTTTCCGGCATCACATAATTCCGACTCTGCAAGAGTGGGGAGTAAGTTGAGATTGGCCTGTAATGTCTTTGGCTCTAGCATTGTTGCCGCATCCCAAAAAGGATATTTCGGATGAGGTTTACCGTTGAGATCTGTGACCAGCAATACGGTATCGCCGGGTTGGGCATTAAAGCTAGTAATCAACTGCTGTGCCCGCCCCAAGATAGCGACCGACAAGGCTTCATAGGGACTATGACAGTGGGTATGACCCCCTACAATCGGCACATCAAATGCCTTAGATGCCGCCTTCATACCTTCCCAAAGCTGTTCAGCCTGCTCCATAGACCGACTCCAGAGAGCATCCACTACCGCAATGGGCTTGCCCCCCATGGCATAGATGTCGCTAACGTTCACTAGAACACCGCACCAGCCTGCGAACCAAGGTTCTGTTTCGACCAATACTGACCACATCCCTTCAGCCGCCAGCAACAGGTAACCCTCGTCATCTGGGATGGCTGCACAGTCATCTCCCAACCAGATGGGTTTCTGAGTTGTGCTGTCAGGGACCCAAGTGCCTAGGTGACGGGCGACAGGCTGAATATCCCGTTTATGCAGAAGCCCCAATGTTTGTCGTAACTCTGCCGCTAAATCCGACAACATTAAGAGGCTTGGAGTAGGGGCTGTGCAGTTTGAGGATGAGGTTCATTCCCAGGAGGATAAAACTCTAGGTCTGCTTCCATTAGATGATGGGGGCGATCGCAAATCTCAATCTCTTCTAGAGAGTCCCAATGCTGGCGTTGAAAGAACCGCACATTTTGGAGTTGAACTGTTGCTAGGAAGCGATCGCATCCCCAAGTATTGGCAGTAGTGACGGCTTTATAGATCAGGCCCTTACCGATGCGTCCGACCCGACGATAGTCGGCATGAACCCCCAAGCGACCGCCATACCAGAGCCGATCTTGCTCTTCGTAAATGCGGACTACCCCGACCACTTGTTGATCCGGTGGGGCTTCTTGGTCAATGGCCACAATCGGATAGGCAGTGGTATCGATGTCGTCTCCGTCCTTGTCTGCAAAGAGTCCTTGTTCCTGACAAAAAATGGCTTGGCGTAGCTCAAAATACCCTCGCAGGTCTGAGGGAGATTGCGCCAACTTGAAACTATATCGATTGGATGCCATCAGATACCTCTTTGCTGTTAAATAATGCTGCCGAGCAATCGGGGGATTACTAGCTTCTATAAATCCCCTAAAAATTAAGCTTCAAACGTAGATAAGGCGGAACAAGCCCCACACTTGGCACATCCTGCATTCATTTCTGCCGAGGACATCCCTGCTTGTTTTAACATCGCCCCCACCTGCTGATAGAGGGCAAACATTAGTTCACTACTGGGGGCGGGATGATTGGCCAAGGGCGTATCGGAAATGGGGACAAAAGGAACCACAAAAGGATACACTCCCAAATCAATCAGTCGTTGGCAGATCTCTATCAGAGTTTCTAGACTATCGCCTAGTCCTGCTAATAAATAGGTGCTTACTTGGCCCCAACCAAATACCTGAACTGCAGCCTCAAACGCTTCAAAATAATGGGATAGAGGGACTTCCGCTTTACCGGGCATGATTTGCGATCGCACCTGCGCATCAACTACTTCTAGGTGCATTCCTAAACTATCTACCCCCGCCGCTTTCATTTTCTCGAACCAGCCAAAATCATCTGGTGGCTCGCACTGGGCTTGAATCGGCAAGTTGACCCGCGCTTTGATGGCTTGGGCGCATTCGGCTAGGTAGGCGGCACCGCGATCGCGGGTATTGGGTGTCCCGGTGGTCATAATCATATGCTGGACCCCATCTAGGCGCACCGCCGCTGCCGCTACTTCTGCTAGCTGTTCTGGCGTTTTGCGGGCGATGGTCCGATCGGCCTCTAGAGACTTTTCAATGGCACAAAACTGACAGGCCGTATCGGTATTGCGATACCGCATACAGGTTTGCAGTACCGTGGTAGCTAACACGTCATGACTATGGAGGAGGGCAATCTTCCAATAAGGGATGCCGTCTGTCGTTTCCAGTTGGTAAAACTGTGGCTGCTGAGGGAACTCTACCGTGGCAATGGCCTGACTAGATTTCTCTAGCACTGCCTGACGACCTTGGTTCACCTGGGCGGTATAAGGAGATTGGCTGGCAGTTCCCGTATAAATCGGCACCATCACCGTCGTTCCATCCACGGTCACCGCTTTATGGTCCGAGGGGCCTGCTCCACCACGACGGCCAGCCACGCCAATACTCGGGTCAATCACCTGCAGCCCATGCGATTGCAGTTCTGTAATTAGATACTGTTTGTCCATAATCTTGTTTTAATCGACGGGTCGAGGAATGGGCTCATCAGATAAGGGGGGAAGAGAAGGCTCCATGTCCTGCTCTGGGAGAGGGGTTGGAGGTGGCTGCATCACGGCCCAAGCCTTTTGATTCACCTGTAGCTGGAGCAAATCGGGCCGCGCATAATGACCCACGGAGTCCATCATCCGTTTGCGCTTCGTAATCAGAGAGAAGTCGAGGTCGGCAATGGCCATTCCTTCTCCCTCGGTTACGGGGTCACAGAGGGGCACACCTTCGGGACTAATGATGGCGGTGTAGCATCCCCCGCTCAGCACTTTTTGCAGTTTTTCATCGGGGGTGATTTGCTGTTTTTGCTCTGGGGTTAACCAGCCCGTGGCATTGACTACAAAACAGCCCGACTCCAAGGCATGGTGGCGCATCGTCACTTCCATTTGGTCCGCAAATATTTGCCCTACCATTGACCCCGGAAACTGCCCGCAGTGAATTTGCTCCTCCTGAGCCATCAGGGCATAGCGAGCCAGGGGATTATAATGCTCCCAGCAGGCCAAGGCTCCCACTCGCCCTACTGCTGTCTCCAATACCATCAGTCCGGCCCCATCCCCTTGCCCCCAGACCATTCGCTCATGGTAGGTGGGGGTAATTTTGCGCCGCTTCAACCCCAGGGTGCCATCGGCATCAAAGATCAGTTGGGTATTATAGAGGGAACCGCCCTCCCGTTCATTCACCCCCAGAACTACCACCATCTCGTAGGACCGAGCGGCTCGGCTAATCGCATCAACGACTGCCCCCGGCACGGTTACGGCTTCTTCATAAAGCTGCATATGGGCTTTGCCCATGACCACGGGGGGTTGAACAAAGGAGAAATAGGGATAGTAGGGAACCAAGGTTTCAGGAAAGACGATGAGTTGCACGCCTGCTTGGGCTGCGGATGCGATCGCATCTAATACTTTCTCTGTCGTTCCCTCCCGACTGAACAGCACGGGGCTAATCTGAACAGCAGCGGCTCGCACAGTTTTCACGTGATTCATGATGATGACCTCAGAGCATGACCGGACTAAAGCGACGGCAAATTAAGGTGCGGTGCTACGTGGTCCAGGTATCCAAGATGAAGGCACCGTCTTTCCGGTGCATCAAAACAATATCCAAGACATCCAACGGATTGATGGGCCGAATGCCCGGGATTAAAGAGGGTTCACCGTGACCATACAACGCTTGCAGGGCAAACCGACAGGCATAGACTTTGCCGCCTTCTTCCATAATTTTGACAAGCTGATTATTCATAGCCTGATGCCCTGGAAAGGCTTCATCCCCAATCTTGGGAAAGCCTCGCTGCACGCCCAGCGTCACACCAGGACCATAGAGCAGGATGGAGGTTTCAAATCCTTTGCGAATCAGACGAGTCGCCTGCAATAAGTTCACCAAGCCAATCGATCCTTCAAAGGCCACAGTATGAAAAGTGACTAACGCTTTTTCACCCGGATCAGCCTGTACATCGGGGAATACTTTTTCCTCATAATCCACAAAAAAGTCGCCAGTCTGGTGGATGGGAGTAGTAACTTCTGGCATCGGTTAAGCATCCTTCTTAAGGTGGTTTGAAAGTGCCTGATGCATGGGTGAGCATCATTAACTCTGCACAGTAAGTGGGTTAAATCTCCTTCCCCGTATCAGCAACTACAAATCCACAATGTCTGCCTGAAGTGATAGGGGTTTGTAACTATTGCATAACGTCCGTAACAAAAAACCAGAGATTACCTATCAAAAGTGATAGGTAAATTGATGCTCATTACCAAGATCAGCTCATGTGCAAAAACTAGATTTCAATGATGAAACCTGGCTCTAGATACAAAGAATATCGACCACCATCGTGGCTCATTGCTTACCATTGAGGGAATCCAGAGATGTCCAGATAGAACGAAATAACTCGATCATTTTCTGTAACTCTACGCAAGGTGATGTCCTGATCCTGATGTCTCAACTGATCGATCAGTGAAATCAGCTTTTTAGTCTGTTCAATATGGCTGCCCTCAGATGAGGCGAGAATAATATCTTGCAGCAGTGTTGGTGGGTGCAACAAATCACTGAGAATATTATTAGGAGCTTCAAAACAAAAATTTCTCAACTCTATTCATACTTCAACACCACTAACAAAATCTAACGTTAAGTCAGATAATATCTGGGAATACTTTAATGGAAGTTGATGATCTGCACCTGGGATAATATGTAATTTTGCTTCAGAGATGTTTGCTTCAAGGTGCTCACCAAATTCAACTGGAATTATTTTGTCTGCATCTCCGCAAATAATGAATGTTGGAGAATGGATATTTTTTGCATCGTCGTAGATAAGTTCATCACTTATTTCTAAGCGAAATGCTCTTTGTATCCATACTTGAAAAACAGGATCATACAAAAATCTCTCTCTAATAAACCTTATCTCCTGCACTAATTTTTTATTCCCCAGCAATTTTATCAAAGGGGATACTAAGCTAATTAGCCAATCAACAACTGGCGTTTTCCAAGAGAAAGGGATGAGTATCCGATACGGTTCAAGATACTCTCCAACACCTGCGGGAGCTAGCAGAACAAGTCCTAATACTGATGGGGAGGCAGCAAGTTCTAGACGTGATGCTGTCCAACTACCCAAGGAATGGCCAACAACAAAGAAACTTTCAATACCAAGTGTTTCCATAAACTTTTTTGAAAACGCGACCTGTGAATCAACTTTATATTCAATCTCTAATCTGGAAGAATTACCAAAACCTAATAGATCTAGACTGATACAGCGATATTTATCTTTAAGGTTATTTATGATGCCTTCCCAGACTGTTGCATCTGAGAAAAAACCGTGAATGAATAAAATGGCTGGGCCATTTCCGATATCAATATATGCTGCACTGACCTCACTTTCAGGCTTTCCTTCAACACTTAGTTCGAATGAGATATTAGATTTTTTCAGGTCTACCATGACAGACAGTAATTCGACTATTTAAAGAACTAGACGTGCTGAATAATAGGCGCGAGATTCTCATCTTTGGGCTTTAGATTCCAACTATTGCGCTGAGTTGAGTCTATATCCAATAAACCCTACGCAACCGCTCTGAAGTTCATGAGCCGGATCATCATGGTCCATCGAGCCTATCGATAGTACTAAATATTGCGATTTCGTATCCCCTGTAACAGGATCACGCCTGCATGCCTTCTATGGTGCAAACAAGCTCAGATTGGGAGGGTAAAGAGATGGGAAGTCATTATTCCGTGATTATTATTGGTGGAGGCCAAGCAGGCTTATCGGTCAGTTACTGTTTGGGTGAACGCCAGATTGATCACATTATCTTTGAGCAACATCAGATCGCTCACTCTTGGCGAAATAAGCGTTGGGATTCCTTTTGTTTAGTCACTCCTAACTGGCAATGCCAACTACCCGGATTTTCCTATCCAGGGGATGACCCCAACGGGTTTATGCAGAAGGATCAAATCGTTGATTATATCGAAGCCTATGCCCGTTCCTTCAATCCCCCTGTTCGAGAAGGTGTTAGCGTGCAGCGGGTACGCAAAAACCCAATTAGTGACGTGTTTGAAGTCTCCACATCCATAGGAGACTTTACGGCTGATCAAATTGTGGTGGCCACTGGGGGGTATCATCGACCTCGAATTCCTGGTATGGCTCAGCATCTCCCTCAAGACATTCAGCAACTCCATTCTTCTGAGTACAAAAATCCTGAGAATCTACCCGATGGGGCCGTTATCGTGGTGGGAACAGGGCAATCTGGATGTCAGATTGCGGAAGATCTGCATCTAGCGGGCAAGCAAGTGCATTTATGTGTGGGTAGTGCGCCGCGATCGCCCCGTCGATACCGAGGCAAAGATGTCGTGGATTGGCTGGATCAACTGGGTTACTACGATCTAACCATTGAAGATCACCCCCAGAAAGAGCAGGTGAGAACGAAAACTAACCACTATGTCACTGGACGGGGTGGAGGGCGGGAAATTGATTTACGCCATTTTGCCCTGGAGGGAATGCAGCTCTACGGCAGATTGGAAGATATTCGGGAGTCTCAGTTAACTTTTCAGACCAATTTGAAAGAGAATTTGGATCAGGCCGATGCAGTAGCTGAAAGCATCAAGGGCACGATTGATGCTTATATTGAAAAGCAACAAATTGATGCACCAGTGGATGAGCCTTACAGCCCCACTTGGGAACCTACTTCAGAACCCACTGCATTAAACCTGCAAACTGCTAATATCAGCACGTTGATCTGGTCTATTGGCTATGACATGGACTATTTCTGGGTAGAAATTCCCGTCTTTGATGGTAAAGGATATCCCGGTCATAATCGGGGGGTAACTGGGGTCAAAGGACTATATTTTGTCGGCTTACCTTGGCTCTATACCTGGGGATCAGGGCGCTTCTCTGGCATTGCTCAGGATGTTCGGTATGTTGCTGACTATATTCAGGCCAATCATCGAGTGAATGTGCGATGGCCGTTGCTTGCTGTCCGGAGGACATAGGCCGCTCTTTGAGCATCGCAACTTCGATTCAACGAAATGACGATTGGGTCTTAATTATCTCGTGAGCATTGCCGAAAAACTTAGTTCCCATAGAATTAGGCACTGGTTCCCTAACAGGATCTAGCACCCCTTAGTCCTTATTTAATAGGCATTTGAAGCCTCTACTTCTATGCCCCTTAAAGCCCTGGCAATAAAAAGGTTTTAACCTTCTAGATCCTGCTAAGAGACCAGTGCCCATCTCCTAAGTCAGCGCAGACAATAACCAAATCCCTGTATAGGTTATACCTGAATCATCGGGCTGCACTAGCAAAAAATGCAGCCCTTGGCTATTCTGCTTTCCCTGCTCAAATCCCTGAGCCGCTAGAACAATATCGGGATCATCATAGGTAACTAAGACGTAACGGTCATTCAATCCCGCTGATAGTATCAAACCACTCAGTTCGGCCCGCATGGCTTGCATGGATGCGGGCTGACGTTGTTGCAACCATTGGGCGAGCTGCATGGCTCGTCGCCCTCCATTAATCAGGACACCAGGCACCTTGGTCTTTGAGGCTATACTCAACTGGCTGGGCAAAAGCGGTTGAGGAATACCTTGAATTGGAATTGGCCGTTGTAGCAAGACGGACTCTAGCTCTGATGCTGCCAATGTCACAAACTGCCATTGTTCACCCCACAACTCTTCTGGCATCGGCTGAGGTGGGAGGGGTTCAATGGCCATGGGGTCGTAGGACTGACCAGTGTATTCAGGCATTTGAGTATAATTTTGGGCTCTCATATGCAGCACCTGTTTTAATCCCTGGGTTTGCCGTGTTGCGACTACTGGAATGTTGAGCGTTGCACCGACAGGTTGCATAAATGTCAGGCTGCGCGGTCTGAACACATGGAATTGACTAGGTTGTGTTCCCATTAACGTAAACAGCTCTTGTAGCTGAACCTGTAACCAATCGGGACTGACTTCGGGTTCAGAGCAAAACCGATGACAGGCCATCTGGGTTTGCGGATCGTAAATGGTGAGTTCCCAGAGGGGATAGTCCTCAGTATTCTTAAGAGGACGGCGATCAAAATCTACTTGCCATACCGTCATTTTGCTATCCTCACTGTCCTTTCCCGTTGGCAACTGTTGCATCCCATGAGCCCCACTCCTCTATCCTCTGATATTCAAGCCATTTTCGACCGAATTGCCCCAGTTTATGATGACCTCAATCAATGGCTGAGTCTGGGCCAACATCAGATTTGGAAGATGATGGCCGTGAAGTGGGCCAACCCCAAACCCGGTCATCTGGGGCTGGATATTTGTTGCGGCAGTGGTGATTTAGCCAAGCTGCTAGCTCAGCAGGTACAGCCTCAGGGCAAAGTGATTGGCGTCGATTTTTCCGCTGAGCAATTGACGATTGCCCAGCAACGCTACACAACCCAATACCCCCAATTATCCTTGGAATGGGTAGAAGGCGATGCCCTAAATCTACCCTTTGCGACGAACACATTTGATTGTGTAACGATGGGCTACGGACTCCGTAACGTTACAGATATCCCCCGATGCCTGGGCGAAATTTGCCGTGTCCTCAAGCCCGGTGCCCGTGCTGCAATTCTAGATTTTCATCAGCCGCAACAGGTTTGGATCCAGATGTTTCAGAACTGGTATTTGCAATCTGTTGTTGTTCCAGTTGCTCAACACCACGGTCTAACGGATGAATATGCCTATATCACTCCAAGCTTAGAACGCTTTCCTACAGGATCTGAGCAAGAACATCTGGCTAGGGAAGCTGGATTCACTGAGGTCATTCATTACCCCATTGCGGGTGGATTGATGGGGGTCTTAACTGTGACCAAACCCCTAACGTTGAATCGACAACAGCCCTAGCCGCAATTTTGCCAAGATGTTGATATTGGTTTTGCTTAATGAGGCAGTAGATCTTTGGTCGTCTTACCAGGGGTTGCCTGCAACTGCTCGACAAAATTAGCCAAAATTTGGAGGCCAAAAGTTGACGACTTTTCCGGGTGAAACTGGACTGCTGTTAGGTTATCTCGGGCGATCGCAGCCGTAATCGTCTGGCTCCCATGCGTAACCGTTGCCGCTTTGATAGTTGGGTCAACCGGATCGACGTAGTAAGAGTGAACGAAATAAACCCAAGGATTGGCAGGAGAATTCTGCCATAAGGGCAGATCAGGTTGTTGATACTGGAGCTGGTTCCAGCCCATATGGGGGATGGTGATGCCGGGTTCGGATTGGAAGCGTTTGACCGAACCTGGAATAATACCGAGTCCAGGCTCAGTACCTTCCTCGCTGCCATCAAATAGAATTTGTAGCCCTAGACAAATTCCTAGAAAGGGCTTGCCGCTAGCAAGAATATCTTGGATGACGGGAATGAGGTGACGCGATCGCAAATGCTGCATCGCCGGATCAAAGGCCCCCACGCCGGGTAAAACGACGGCATCTGCTGACACCAGATCCTGATGGCGATCGCTAACAATGGTTTGCGCCCCTGCTTTTTGCAATCCTTTACAGGCTGAATGTAGATTGCCCATATCGTAATCAATTACAGCGATAACAGGCATACATTCACTCCTTGTCTCTAGCCAGGGCGGGGGTTAATCTCTTAATCTTATTCTAAGCCTCTTCCCCTCTCATACTGATTTGGGGCTAAAAACATTCTGTCTGTTATCGGATAGTTTGACGCTCTTTACATAGCAGCGAATAGTAATGACTCAAAGTTTTAGCGTCATACTTACCCAGTCGCATTGTGTTGTCAGCCTAAAATAGCTACCAACTGAACTTCAGCTGCATTTAGCCCAACTGAGGTACCAGAGACATTAACTACATCTTCATTCTGCAATACAATTTGCAGTAGATTGGGTGAAACCCTAGTAAATGTTATGGATGCTCCGGTACTCAGATAGTTAGAGAAATCGAAACTGTCTTGAGCCTGAAAATTCTCAATCGTATCGGTATCTTGAGTACCATCCAGCAAATCACTCTCGAATTGGAAAGTATCAACACCCTCCTCTCCAACCAAAAGATCATTCCCAGTCCCCCCTACAAGCGTATCTGCGCCTTGACCACCTCTGATCTCGTCATCCTCAGTACTCCCCAAGAGCATATCGGCCCCCTGCCCCCCCCATATCTTGTCATTCCCAACACTTCCGATCAGGGTATCTTTACCTGTACCGCCATAGAGTTCATCGTTCCCGGCAGCACCATCAAGATGATTAGCCTTTTCATCTCCAAGTAGCCGATCATTCCCGTTCCCGGTCATAATTTGCTCAAAGTTGACAAAAAACTGTCCACCGATTCGACGATCACCCACTGCCCCTCGACCCAAAAAAATAGTTAAATCGCGATTATCTATGGGTGAGAACCGAAGGAGATCGCGACCTGTCCCACCGTCAAAATAGCCAACGCCAGTAAAGTCATTGACAATCACCGTGTCAGTGCCAATACCGCCTTGGAGAGTGTCATTACCAGCACCACCCTTGAGTGTATCGTTGCCGCGATCGCCAAACAGCTGATCATTACCCGCATCCCCTTCTAGAAAATCGCTGCCCAGATCTCCGAAGAGGATATCGTCATCATTGCCACCATAAATCAGATCCTTGCCAGCACGGCCCCGAACCACATCATTACCATCGAAGCCACTAATTAAGTCATCCTGTGCCGTGCCGTTGAGAACGTTATTGTTGTCATCGCCCGAAATAATTTTTTCGGGAATCGTGGCAGACCATACTTCTCGGCCTGAGGTCCTGTCACTAGCCGTGAATAGTAGTTGGTTATTAAGTACTTTAAAGCTTCCAAGCTCAGACTCATAAAAACCTGGGTTGAAGTCTTGGAATAAAGCGGTTCCTTCAGAGGTACCATCGGTGATCCATAATTCTTCGCCAAGCGCCTCATTAGAAAAAGCTGTGAAAAGCAGCTTGCCATCAACTTCAATAAACTTGTCTGGAAAGCTTTCAGCAATATCACCACCAATGGGATCGACATTAATATCTTTGACAAGCTGAGTGCCTTCAGGAGTGCCATCGCTGACCCATAGCTCGACACCAGTCATTCCATCCCGAGCCGAGAAAAATAGCTTGCCGTCAAATTCAACGAATCTAATGCCGTCGACGCTACTAAAACTGCCCGAATAAATATCTTTAACAAGGTGAGTGCCTTCAGGAGTGCCATCGCTGACCCATAACTCTCGACCAGTTGTCCCATCAAAAGCTGTAAAGAACAACTTGCCATCTACTTCAACAAAACTATATGGAGAGCTACCAGCACCTATGCCAGGATTAAGATCTTTAAAGAGCTGAGTGCCTTCAGTAGTGCCATCGCTGACCCACAACTCTTCGCCAGTCGTTCCATCATCAGCCGAGAAAAACAACTTGCCAGCAAATTTAATCAAGCCATAGCCAAAGCTATTTCCGCCTCGCAGGTTAATATCCTTAACAAGCTGAGTGCCTTCAGTAGTGCCATCGCTGACCCATAACTCCCGGCCATTCGTCCCATCATCAGCCGAGAAAAACAACTTGCCAGCAAATTCAACAAAACCATATGAAAAACTACCAGCACCTATGCCAGGATTAAGATCTTTAAAGAGCTGAGTACCTTCAGTGGTACCATCACTGACCCACAACTCCCGGCCATTCGTCCCATCATCAGCTGTAAAGAACAACTTGCCAGCAACTTCTATGAGAGGTTCTGGATAGCTACCAACACCTTGAGGGTAGTAGTAGAAGGTACTCACATCGGGGTTAATATCCTTAACAAGCTGAGTGCCTTCAGTAGTGCCATCGCTGATCCATAACTCTTCGCCAGTCGTTCCATCATCAGCCTTGAAAAACAGCTTGCCATTGGATTCAACAAAATCGTTTGGACTGCTATCGGTACCAGGGTATATGGGATTGGGATTGATATCCTTAACAAGCTGAGTACCTTCAGTAGTGCCATCACTAACCCACAACTCTCGACCAGTCGTTCCATCATCAGCACTGAAAAACAGCTGGCTATTGAATTCAATAAAATCGGCTATATCGTTACTGGAATATACGCTGGGCCTAATGTTCTTGACAAGCTGAGTGCCTTCAGTAGTGCCATCGCTGACCCATAGCCCTCCACCACTCGTCCCATCATTAGCACGGAAAAGCAGCTTTCCGTTGAATTCAGTGAAGTACCCTGGAGAGCTTGACTCAGCCCCAAGCTTAATATCTTTAACAATTTGTACATTAGCCAAGATGCCGGCATAGGCAGACTGCGCTGCTTGTGTTAAAGCTGGTTGAGGTTTCTTTTTCTGAAGACCTACAGTCACCTCAAGTTGCCAATCGCCTCCTACGCTATTCCCTGTTTTAGTCCGTGAGGCCGCAACAGATAGGCCCGTAATTTGGTGTAGCCGAGCCAGAAATTCAGTTCCCGCATCTCCAGATGCTAGATTGCAACCATACAGCGATAGAGACGGCGAACCAGAAAGTGTTCTCCATGCAGTTAACATTGGTGCGTAATGGCTCAGCGTTTCCAAACTCAGTTCAGTTCGCCCTAGATATAAACATCCTGGTGCTCCATGGGCCACAATATGGATATCGCTCACTTCAGGCTGCGAGCACAATATCGCGGTAATTTGCTCAAGCCCATCTCTCTGCGGATCCAGAACAACCAAACTCACACCCGGTTGAGTGCCGTCTACAAGGGTCTGAATATCATCGACAGCAGCATCAATAAAGAGGAGCACTGTTGTCTTCTCCAAAACCACATGCCTTGATTCAACTCGGTTATTAGCCTGAACCGAATCTTCGTATGACAGAGATAGCATTGTTATTCCCTCTTGAAAAATAAACCAGCCTTACTAGTGAAAGTTCTTGAGTATTCTGAAGATTGCTCTTCTAGGCAAATAGGGCTGTTTTCAGCCTGTTGCAGGTAGCCCTAGATTAAAATCTTCATGAAGTAAGGACAAGAAAAATTGAGATCAGAGGAGGAAAAGATAATATCACGCCGCAATGGGTGACATGATCGATTTTTATGATCTTTTCAGCGAAAATAGGCAAATAACAACCTACTTAATGCCATCTGTTTATTGCACTAATCATTAGGCTGGTTGTCTGGAAAGGCATAGAAATACTTCCAACTTACTGTGGAAAAGTATGATCGCGGACGTCCTCACAAAAATGCTGAACTGCTGCCGTGATCGACTGCCTTAGGTTTGTATAGGGTTGGGCAAAAGGAGGTTGCCAGTCAGACAAGCCGAGAAGATCAGCTGTAACCAGAACTTGGCCGTCACAATCGCCCCCGGCCCCAATACCAATGGTAGGGATTGCTAGAGTTTGCGTAATTTTAGACGCCAAAGTTGGGGGGATATGTTCGAGCACAATGGCAAAGGCTCCGGCTTGCTCTAATGCGATCGCTTCTTGCAAAATTCGCTCAGCCTCTGCGTCTGAAGTGCCTTGACGATGGTAACCACCATGCTGATGGACGGATTGGGGAGTTAAGCCCACATGGCCCATGACCGGAATCCCTCGAACCACCAGATAGTTGACCGTTGCCACCATATCCGGGTAACCACCTTCCACTTTCACCGCCGCCACACCCGCAGATTGTAATAGTGTCCCGGCACTCCTGAGCGCCTGCTGTGGACTTTCTTGATAGCTTAAAAACGGTAGATCGCAAACCACCAGAGCCTGATTTGCGCCTCTCACTACAGCCTGGGCATGATAGAGCATTTCGTCCAAAGTCAAAGAGAGGGTAGTGGTGTAACCCAGCGCTACCATCGCCAAGGAATCACCTACCAGTAATACATCAATCCCCGCCTGATCGAGAATAGTGGCAAAGGCATAATCCCAAGTAGTGAGTACCGAAATAGGTCGTCCTTGTTGTTTCCACTTGCGTAACTGATGGATAGTCACCACCATACTGGGCTCCTTATCGTCTCTTTATCCAAATTAGAACGTTTTCTAATCTTGCCTAGGTTAAGACAAGTCTTTACTTGTCATGTGACACGTCAATCTAGAGCAGCCATTTATCCAGAAGATAAAGATAACTTTAAGTCTAGGTCTTGGTTCACCAAGGACAAAAATGTCTAAGCATATTTTACTAGAATGAAATTATCTGAGGAGATTGACGCTGCTGCATCCATTCAGGCTTATCTATCACTTTGGCATCAGTCTGAAGCTCAGCACCGTTGCTATTTTGCGAATTTATTTATGCATAAGTGAGCTGAAATCATGTCTAAATCGATCGTTGTGGTCACGACATCGTTGCTAATGGTGTGCTTAACCATGGGCGGTAGCAAAGCCATCGCTCAACAAAAAGTCTCCAACCCAAAAGCTAATACTGCCAAGAATGGCAATGCTGAAACGCTAGGAGTGCAAGAGGTTGGCATTCAATCTTGGGAAACCGAGCCTCAAGAACTCCCTGAACCCGAAGAAATTAGCGTGGACCTTCCCAATCAAGTCAAGTTAACGCCTGGCCCCGAAAAGCCAAATAACCCGCCGGATCAAGAAGACCATCGAGGCATCCAAGTCAAAATTCTCAATCCTGATCCATAACTAAATGATGGTCCTTGAGGCCAAAGCGACGGGCAATGCTGCCAAAAAATCCGACTAGAAAGACAGAAACCCCATTGCTTCACCTTGCAATGGGGTTTCTTTTAAGACTTGCTAGAACTTAGGGGGCTAAGGCATTACCCCGAATTAAGCTACCTAATGTTTTGGCTGTGATTTTGATTTGCTTCAGGGGATTCATTGGAACCACCGTCTTATACAAATAACTATCAAAGGTCATTTGCTGCACATCTTCATCAGCACACATTTCCACAAAGGCTTCCCGAGTGGCATCGGTGCGGTAAAAGACACGTTGCAAAATATCTAAGACCTTGTAGGTCATGCCGTACATCTTATCCCAGCGTTTGAGATAGATTTTGAGTTCCTCTTCGGTGGGGATACGCTCACCGTTCTCAGAAAACTCAACGATCGCTTCTGCACACATGCGGGCAGACTTGGCAGCAAAGTAAATGCCTTCACCCGATGATTTAGTCACTGTTCCAGCAGCATCTCCAACCAGAGCGACGCGCCCGACGACACGACGAGGACGAGGGTGCTCTGGAATGGGGTGGGCTTCAACTTTGATGATTTCGCCACCGACGAGTCGGTGGGCAGCCCGAGCCCGAATACCCGCTTGCAGTTTTTTGATATCAGCTTGGTTGACCTTCATGGTGCCGGTGCCAACCGCAACGTGATCGTACTTGGGGAAGACCCAAGCATAGAAATCTGTGGAGACGTCATCACCGACATACATTTCGGCCCGATCTTGGTAGTATGCCATGTACTCATCAGGCAAGCGGATGCGCTCTTGGAAGGCGATCGCATAGTTGTAATCACCCGCCTTGATCTCTTTAGCAATCCGGGAATTGGCACCATCGGCACCAATCACTAGATCCACTTGCAGGCTCTTCATTACGCCTTCAGCGCGACCATCAGACAAATCAGCATAATGCAGGGTGTAAGGCTGATTTTTACCCGTCGGGATTTCTAGCTTATTGACAGTACCGTTGATGAGTTTTGCACCCAATTTGGCGGCGCGATCGCGCAAGTAGCCATCCAGAACCTCTCGACGGCACATACCGATGTACTCACCGTCATTTTTGATGTTGATATCGACCTCAACATTAGAAGGAGAGATCATTCTCATCTTTCTAACTTGCCGATCGATGATCTCAAGAGGCAGATCAAACTCATCCACCATGCAAAGGGGGATGGCGCCACCGCAAGGCTTGGCGTTATCCAACTTGCGCTCAAATAAATAGGTCTCAATACCAGCCTTAACCAGCGTTTCTGCCGCTGAAGAACCGGCTGGACCTGACCCAACAACTGCTACCCGAAGTGCCAAGGAGATCCTCCAAACTTTTAACAGCTACGAGGCAAATCGTATCACGGGGATCTTGACCAAACGTCACCTACCGCCGCTAGCAGCGGTAAGTTGAAACACACCTTAACTTTTCTGTTACAGACCGACATAATTAAAGGCATGAACTTTGTAAGCAATTAAACAGAAATTCAAAGGTAAATTTAGCTAGGGTAAACGGCTAAATGAGCAAGCCAACCCTTATGTCTGTTATCCAATTTCGCTACTCATTCTTAGTTTGGGTCGCAAAATCAAATTTATACCTACTTCCTGAGGAGCAAACCTAAAGTTCCTTTGAAATCAGCGACATTTTGTTGCAAAATATTACGACAGGTCAGCTTCGGAGAGCTACAGAAATAATGGAAAAACCGTTCGATCGACTCAAAAAGGATTTAAGAAATATTGCTAAGGCTGGTGCCGAACTCGTCAGCGTTGACGTGCCTGAGGTTGAAGAAAAGCCCATCATTGCAGAACCCGCCCCCGAAGCACCCGTTACCCCAGCCCAGCCCGCAGCTAAGAAGAAGGCAAAGAAGAAAGACGATATTCCCATCAATATTTACCGTCCCAAAGATCCGTTTGTGGGCAAGTGTGTCTCCAATGAAGGGCTCGTGCGCGAGGGCGGCCAAGGCAAGGTACAGCACCTGACCTTTGATCTTTCTGAAGGAGATCTGCGTTATATCGAGGGCCAAAGTATTGGTGTTATTCCAGCGGGTACCGATGATAACGGCAAACCCCATAAATTACGCTTGTACTCGATTGCCTCTACGCGACACGGCGATCATCTCGACGACAAAACCGTTTCTTTGTGTGTACGTCAGTTGGAGTATGACCATCCCGAAACCGGGGAACGGGTCTATGGCGTTTGCTCGAAATATCTCTGCGATATGCAACCCGGTAGTGATGTCAAAATCACTGGCCCCGTTGGCAAAGAGATGTTGCTGCCTGACGATCCAAACGCGACCGTCATCATGATGGGAACTGGAACAGGTATTGCGCCTTTTCGAGCTTATCTATGGCGAATGTTCAAAGAAAAGCACGAAAACTACAAATTCAAGGGGTTAGCTTGGCTCTTTTTCGGGGTCGCCTACACCCCCAATATCCTCTACAAAGAGGAATTAGAGAAGTTGCAAAGTGAGTTTCCTGATAACTTCCGCTTAACCTATGCCATTAGTCGTGAGCAAAAAACCGCGGATGGCAACAAAATGTATATCCAAAGCCGGATTGCAGAACATGCGGATCAGCTATGGGAATTGGTGCAAAAAGAAAACACTCATACCTATATTTGCGGATTGAAAGGCATGGAAGGGGGCATCGATGAAGGGATGTCGGCTGCTGCTGGCAAGCATGGGGTTGACTGGTCAGAATACCAACGCACCCTTAAGAAAGCCCATCGCTGGCATGTGGAAACCTATTAAACCATTTGCACAAATTTACCCCTAGAAAAAAAGGGAGGCCACTTTATCTGCGGCCTCCCTTTTTAGTATTCAATTGGCCGTATCTATTCCGAACGCAATAGAGGCGCACGCATACCCTTAAACGATGAACCACCCATACGGACAAAGAAATACTGACCTACACCGCAGACAGGTCTTAAAGCCCTGGTGTGAGGGTAGGAGTCTCCGAGCGATTGCTAATATCAACGGTAGTCGGCAGCACAGCCTGTTCAAACCGAGGCACATCAGCGATAGAACTATTCACAATCGTTAAGACAGGATTGGACAAAACACCAGCCAATGAGGTTGCAATAAGCGTCAAGACTAGACCTACTTGCAGGGGTCTCATGCCCAAGGGTTTCCAGACAATACTCGGGTAATTTTGAATCGCCTCCGACATCTCCTGCGGCTCTTTGACCACCATCATCTTAATGACTCGAATGTAGTAGTAGATGGAAACGACGCTGGTAATTAATCCTAAAATGACTAAGCCGTAGGCACCAGCCTGCCAACCTGCCCAAAACAAGTAAAGTTTGCCAAAAAAGCCTGCCAGAGGTGGAATTCCCCCTAACGAGAGTAAGCACAAACTCAAGGCCAAGGTTAACAACGGATCTTTAAGGTATAACCCAGCATAGTCACCAATCTCATCTGATCCCGTCCGCAGGGAGAACAAAATGACGCAGGTAAACGCGCCCAAGTTCATAAACAGATAAATTAACAAATAGAAGACCATACTGGCATAGCCAGCCTCTGTGCCAATAACCAGGCCAATCATCACAAAACCGGCTTGACCAATGGAGGAATAAGCTAGCATCCGCTTCATGCTAGTCTGAGCGATCGCAACGACATTGCCCAACACCATGCTGAGAATGGCTAAGGCCGTAAAAATGAAGCGCCACTGCTCAACTAAGGTAGGAAACGCTCCTGTTAGGAGTCGAATGGCTAGAGCAAATCCCGCCGCTTTAGACCCCACAGACAAGAAGGCTACCACCGGAGTAGGGGACCCTTCGTAAACGTCGGGTGTCCATTGGTGAAAAGGAACAGCCGCGATTTTGAAGCTAATACTAGCAATTACGAAGACTAAGGAGATGACCAAGGCCAGCGATTTTGAGGTGTCTGCTAGGGCCAGAGCAATTTCGCTCAGACGGGTTTTGCCGCCAGAGAGACCATAGAGCAATGAGAGTCCGTAGAGAAAGACGGCGGAACTGGCTGCACCAATGAGCAGATATTTCAAAGCTGCCTCATTAGACCGAGAATCTCGCTTCATATACCCTGTCATCAAGTAAGACGCGATACTCAAGGTTTCCAGAGAGATGAAAATCATGACCAATTCTTCAGCGCCACAGAGGAACATGGCTCCGACCGTGGCCGTCAGCAGAATCGTCATGAATTCGCCAATGGAGCTTCCTGATTGCTCGATATAGCGGACCGACATCAGAATAGTAACTAAAGTCGAGAGAGCAATAATCGCCCGGAAAATGATGCTGAGATTGTCAGCATGGAAGCTGCCCAGAAAACCAATAGGGTTAGCTAGATCCCATTGGGCGTATAGGAGGTAAAGGGAGACGAGGATACTTGCGATCGCAAGATAAGGGGTCCACTTTGCCGATGATCGACCAAAGGTGATATCCCCCAGAAGAACAAGAATCAGCGAGATCACCAACACACCTTCAGGCAAGATGGTGGTGGCATTAAGCTGGCTAGCGAGATTGGCGACGTCCATTATTAGGTAAGGGTAGTAATGGTTAAAAAACGAATAACAAGGGTATGCAATCCATTCGATCGATATCTGATCTGAAGGGATTATGTTGAGAATTTTAACGCGCAAGCGCCAACAACCAAGATACCAATATAAGTGACGTTCTGGCTGGGTAAGGGTGCTAGGCTCAAATAGCTTCTGCTGTGCAAATCACAAAACAGGGAGGGTACACTCGCAACATTTGTTATAAAAAACTTGAGGCTGTTCAGCGAACTACTGCTCCGCTCCACTGATTGAAGATTAGGGTATGTTCATATATAGAACCTGAACCCCAACGCCAGAATTAGATTATTTATACTGCTGTGCTCATTAGGCTGGAAATGGTGCAGGCAGCATCACTCAACTTTGTCCATCACAGATTCCCCCTTGAGACTATGTCCACTCTGGTTATTGTTGAATCTCCTACCAAGGCGAGAACAATCCGTAATTATTTGCCCACTGGGTACCGGGTTGAAGCATCTATGGGGCATGTGCGTGATCTGCCGCGAGATGCAACGGAAATTCCTGCAGCCGTCAAAGGTGAGAAATGGTCTAGTCTAGGCGTCAATGTCGAATCTGAGTTTGAGCCACTTTATGTGGTTCCCAAAGACAAGAAAAAAATTGTCAAAGAACTGAAAGATGCTCTCAAAAACTCTGATGAATTGGTGCTGGCGACTGACGAAGACCGAGAAGGGGAAAGTATTAGCTGGCACTTGTTGCAAATCCTGAAACCCAAGGTGCCCATTAAGCGCATGGTCTTTCATGAGATTACGGACGAAGCCATCAAGGCAGCTTTGAATAATTGCCGAGAGGTTGATCAGCGATTGGTTCGAGCCCAAGAAACGCGCCGAATTTTGGACCGTCTGGTGGGTTATACCTTATCGCCCTTGTTATGGAAAAAAATTGCGCCAAGCTTATCGGCAGGACGGGTTCAATCGGTGTCGGTTCGCCTCCTAGTCACGAGAGAGCGGGAAAGACGAGCATTCCGGCAAGGAAGTTATTGGGATCTAAAGGCCAATCTCACTAAGGATAAGTCTGCCTTTGAATCTCGACTCGTTTCTCTGGCAGGAAAAAAATTAGCGACAGGCAATGATTTTGATGAGAATACAGGGCAGATCGTAGCAGGGAGAGATGTTGTTCTGCTCAATGAAGCAGAAACCCTGGCCTTGCAAGCTCGTCTAGCCGACCAAACTTGGACCGTAGCGGCGGTGGAAGAGCGCCCTTCAACTCGCAAACCTGCACCTCCATTTATCACGTCGACCTTACAGCAAGAAGCTAACCGCAAACTGCGTCTGTCAGCTCGTGAAACAATGCGTGTGGCCCAAAGCCTTTATGAGAAGGGCTTCATCACCTATATGCGGACCGATTCAGTCAATCTGTCCCAACAGGCCATTGGAGCAGCACGGAGTTGCGTTGAGAGTCTCTATGGCAAGAATTACTTGAGCCCTCAACCCAGACAGTACAAGACTAAAACCAAAGGGGCTCAAGAAGCCCATGAAGCGATTCGCCCTGCGGGCCAGACCTTCCGAACCCCGAAAGAAACAGGCTTACAAGGGGCAGAGAGCAAGCTGTACGACCTGATTTGGAAGCGAACCGTCGCCACCCAAATGGCTGAGGCGCGCCAAACCCATATCACTGTTCACCTAGAAGTAGAAGATGCAGGATTTCGCTCTAGTGGGAAGCGGATTGATTTTCCAGGTTTTTTCCGTGCCTATGTGGAAGGCTCAGACGATCCCGATGCCGCTCTAGATGACCAAGAGGTATTGTTGCCCACCCTGAAGCAAGGGGATACACCCGAGTGTACAGAACTTTCACCGATTGGCCACGAAACCCAACCTCCTGCCCGCTATACAGAAGCCTCTTTGGTGAAGACGCTTGAGAAAGAGGGAATTGGCCGACCTAGTACCTACGCCAGCGTCATTGGCACCATTATTGATCGAGGTTATGCCCAACTGCAGGCGAATGCCTTAGTGCCCACGTTTACGGCTTTTGCGGTGACGGCATTGCTGGAGCAGCATTTTCCAGATTTAGTAGATCTCAGTTTTACGGCCCGGATGGAGCGGAGTTTAGATGACATTTCGACTGGAGAAGTCGATTGGTTGCCCTATCTGGACCAGTTTTATCGCGGTGAAGAAGGACTCCAGAACCAAGTCAAAACGCGTCAGGATCAGATTGATCCCAGTGAAGCCCGAACTATCGATTTAGATAATCTAGATGTCAAGGTGCGAATTGGTCGGTTTGGTCCCTATGTGGAGACTGAACGCGAGGACAAGGCTGTTAAAGCCTCGTTACCCAAGGATCTGACCCCTGCAGATCTAACCCCCGAGCAAATTGAGCTGTTGTTAAAGCAAAAACTAGAAGGACCCGATAAATTAGGGCTGCATCCAGAAACAGGAGAACCGATTTACATCTTGCTAGGGAGTTATGGTCCCTATGTGCAGTTGGGAGAAGTAACGGAAGAAAATAAAAAACCCAAACGGGCTTCTCTACCCAAGGGGGTAGATATGAAGTCAGTGACTCTACAAATGGCAGTAGATTTGTTGTCTTTGCCCCGCTTGCTTGGGCAACATCCAGACACGGGCTGCAAAGTGCAAGTCGGACTGGGACGATTTGGCCCCTATGTCGTTCACAACCAAGGCAAAGAAGGTAAAGATTATCGCTCGCTCAAAAAAGAGGATGATCTGTTCACGATCTCTTTTGAGCGAGCATTAGAACTATTGGCAATGCCCAAAGGGACGCGGGGCCGTCGGGGGACCAAAAAAGCCCTGAAAGAGCTAGGCAAGCATCCTGAAGATGAAGCCCCTATTAATGTGTACGATGGCCCTTACGGACCCTATATTAAGCACAACAAGACAAATGTTTCTTTGCCTGAAGGCCAGAAGATTGAAGACTTAACTTTAGAAATTGCGTTGCCTTTACTGGAAGCAAAAGCGGCAACCAAAGGCCAGAAAAAATCAACTAGCCGTTCAAAATCAACGGCTAAAAAAACAACGGCAAAAAAGGCAACGGCAAAGAAAACAGCAGCGAAGAAAACCACTGCTAAAAAAACAACGGCAAAAAAGACAACGGCAAAGAAAACCACTAAGTCTTGAAGTAAAGCTAAGCCGTTATGAGCAAGGACTCACTAGCCAATCCTGTCTTGCCAAGCGGATGATGTCTTGGGTCTATTTTAAGGTTGTGCTCGCTCCCACAATCGCCCCACCTCTTTCAAGACATCCACTGAAGGCGTGTCCATTACCTGGGCTTTCGGCTTTAACAATACGCCTGTGTTCTGTTTCCACAAAGCTGTAGGATTGTTTGCCAGGTTGACATCAGGATGAACGGGGCGAAAACCATATTGGATAAATACTTTTTGCTGATCTGGCTGTGACAGATATGCAATAAAGTCACGGGCTTTTTGGGCCGTTTGCTCATTCACTTGACGGCGAACAATGGCTGCAGTCGGCTTGGTTTCCACCGTCGGGTTAATTTCATAGATTGTGTAAGGTTGGCCCTGGGAAATTTTGGACTGCTCCCACCGATTCAAGGCCACACTTTCATAGTTTGTGATGATATCTGCATCATTGGCCCCTCGTGCCACAAATTCCTGCATGAGAATATCGCTGGATCGGGCTGGCTGATAAATTGAACGCCTTAGGGTCGAAACCGCCGACTGAGCTGTTGGACTATTCAAGTCGGTCGTTTGCAAGGAAGATTTCTGGAGTTTGTGGGATAGCCATAGACTCAAGGTCATTTGCCCACTATTTGACCGAGTCGGATCCGTCATCACAAAATCGAAACTTCCCCAGTTGGTGGAGCCACCAAAAGATCCCCATTGCTGCGCCTTCATTGCAGTTTCCAGGCGGTCCCAGCTAAATTTGCCGTCCGGAAACAGAGCTTTCCCCCGCTCTGGCCAGGTAATCGCAACTAGGCGGGTTTTCGCTAACGGCTTGGGTGGATCATAAAATGCTGGTTCTGAGTCTTGGGCTTTCCAGCGCTGTTCCAGACGTTTTAGGGTGTCTTGATTAGCGGGAATTAATACCGTCGGCTGAAAATCATTGCGGTCATCAATGAAGCGATTGACCATATCCAATGACCCCTGAACTTTGAGGTCAATACGGATATTTGAGTGTTCCTGATGGAAGGCTGCAATCAACGCTTCTAGAGGAGGTTGTAATTCTGAACCACTGACAACCACGATGGTTTGCGAGCTGCCACCACCGGGTAGAGGGGCATAGGTAATCCCCACAGCCGCTACAAGAATGGCTAGAGACGTTAACAGCGATCGCTGAGACTTTACCATACTCTTTCCTACGTCAAAACCAACACATCAAGATTTTCTTGGAACTCACGCAGTTCATCACTGAGAGCATGCAATTCTTGGGATTCTTTGGCTTCCGCTAAATTGGCATTCCGCAACTGATTCTGCATCGACTGCAACACCCCCGCAGATTCTGCAATCACTTGGGAGAGACTCACTAGCTGGGCCTGACGAGCATCCTGACCTTGACGGACCAAGGCAATATTGCTGAGCAAACTTTGATCCAACTGTTGGAGCTGCTGGCGAGTCGCCCCCGAACTCTGAGTCAGTTTCTGTTGCAGGGCCTGTCGTTGCTGTTGCAGCTCCTGCACAGATAGAATCGAGTCATCTCCTTGTAGCCGTTGGGTCATAGCCTCAATTTTTTGCGGTAGTTCTGTGGTGCGATCGCACGCATACTGCAACGTTCCCAGCAGTTCCATTTGTACCGATTGGGTGAGTAACCCTTGGGCTTCCGCTTTGAGAGATTCTGCCTTTTGCGCTAGTTTTCTGGCCTGGGCTAACAGGCTAACCAATTCTTTCTCCAAGGCTGGACTGCGGCGTTTAGGAGTAGAAGTCTGCTGGGCTTGCGGGGCAATGACTGCGGCTCCAGCCGTGGCTGCCCCTACGGATAGCGGTACCATAACCCAACTGGGGAGTTTAGCAATGCGCACGCCACCAATCAGGATCATTCCCCCCGCTAATACTGCTAAAGGGGAATACAGGGGATTAACTAGTTTCATTGTGCGATCGCAACCACTGCAACATCATCCGCTTGTTCTCTTAGAATTCCACTTGTAAGTCTGCCATCAATTGAGCAATGGATGCGGGATCTCCCTGACGATAATAGCCACCATTAGCTTCAGCAATCTGCTCCAGCACATCGGGTGAAAATTCATTGGCTCCCCCATAGCCAACGGTAAAAATAGCAATGCGCTGATCGCCCGCAAACCCACTTTTTTTGAGTTTCTCTAACAGTTGCGGGAGTTGCTCACTTGACCCTGAATCGCGGCCATCTGTCAGCACAATGACGGCATTGATCGCATCGGCCTGTAAATTTTTAATCAGCCAAGTCTGGGCAGAGCGGATAGCATCGTAGAGTTTCGTATTTCCATCTGCAGTTAAGGTCACCACAAATTCCAATCCACGGGACTGTCCTTTCGGAGTACCATCCACCACAACTGGATTACGCACGGTTGAATCAAAGTCAATCAGGGCCACTTTTTCCTTGGGACCTAGACCCTTCAAGTAAGTCTGGAGCGTAGACTGTACCGCCGCTAGTTTAGAACCTGTCATCGAACCAGAAGAATCAACGACAATCGCTACTTGTGAGGGCTTTTTGGCTGCGGTTTGCCAGGACTGGAGCATGGCACCCACCACTTCTGGTTTCGGCACACGATAAGAGTCGTACTTAGGACTCGATTCTACCCCCCAGTCTGACGTGAATTTAGGTCCCAGCGCTACTCCCGGTGTCCCTGGACGCAGTCCAAGGCTAGTGGCGATTTTCTGAGCATCTGGGGTACGTAGGTATTTAAGTACTTGCTCTGCAGCTTCTTTTTCTGTGCCACTTACCCATGGTCCTGTGGGCAGGATGCCACGCATATTAGACGTGTAGGTAATGTTAGGGTAAACCGCTTCATACCGAGGCTGGCCTGCTGGCACATGAGCATTGGCCGCAATCACCGAAGATTCATAGACCGAACCCACCGATGCCCAAAAAGGACCATTCTCAACCATAGATTTGGCCAAAGAGTTTGTCGAGATACCATAGCGGGTAATTTTCTGCTGAATCTCTCGCACTTTCCCTTGTGATTTTTGCACATCGGCAGCACTGAGCTGTTCCGGTCGTTTTCCCGATACTGACGCAAATTGGGCCACCAGTGTCTGGAGGCCAGAATTAGAGCGAGTAGGTGCTGTGTGTACATACCGCACAGGTAAGGGCTGACTGGCCGGATCCAAATCCTGATGACTTTTGGCTGTGAGCATTGCTTGAAAGGGATCTTGAGTTTTGCGAAGACTCTGGGCCAGATCGCTCCGCACCATAAACACCATCGGACTATTGGCTAGCAGAGGTGCATCAACTGCACCAGGCAAGTAGTTTTGGCCCGGAAAGCGTTGTTGGAATTGATAAGTCAGCTGTTCTAGATAAATGTCTCCATCCAAAGATACGAGAGTAGGCCAGCTCGGATCATCAGCTGTGATGCTACCGTTCTTGAGAGAGTCTGCTTGCATCAACATCTCAGAGACAATATCGCCGCTTCCTTTCGCCACACAAGTCACAAAGAAAGGACTACCATCTGCAAGTTTGGGTCTCGTTTGATTGAAGCGATCCATACTTTGCTGACAAAATTCCCCCACCGCGCTACCTACCAAAAAGGTGACTTCCAGCCCATCTCGGCGATTGGCAGCATTGGGGCCATTGGTCGTATTCGAGCTACAGGCACTCAGTGCGACTAGAAACAAGGCTGACAAAGGCCAGAGAATCCGACATGCAGATCGTTTCACAGTATTGGGTAATCCCCTTATGAGACAGCAGGTGTTCATAGCCTGTGACGGGGTTGCAATAGCTTTCTAGAGGGATACCCTCACAGCAGCCAGCTATCCAAGCTTCTTGCCCCTTTACTCCCACAAACACTTCTACCAGGATTCCCAGTTAGGTGCCTTAAAATTCATTTTCCTGCGAATATCCTCCAACTTCCATCCTGTCAGTTGCGCTAGAGTTTACTCTTCTTGCCCAGGCCGAGCCGATAGCAATTTTTTGTAGCGATGGTGATGTTGCAGATCCCTTCTACGACATGGCTTGCTACATTAGACCGGAGTCCAAACTCAAGTTCACAAAGGTTTCTCTGGCAACTTCTACGGGAACATTGCGGGAAACTTAAAGCCCTTAAAGCCCTAAACGGCCAACTCTCATAGATCGGTTTACATCAAAAAGTGGCCTTAGAAGTTTTCCTTGAAACCCTAAAAGCCTTTCAGTTATATGGTCTCCCAACCAATGGACACATCCCGACTCGAACGGGAGACCCCCACGATGTCAACGTGGTGCTCTAACCAACTGAGCTATGCGTCCGTAGACAATAAAGCTATCACACGCTGAGAGTTTATGTAAACTGAAAAACGCTGTGATCAGTTTCTCGCAGTCTATAGTAACCACATCTTATCGAGCACCCATTTTGGATCTATGTTTTTGTGCAACAGGATCCAGACTATTGAGTACATTTTTTGTTGGGAGTATAACTGTAAGCACTTATGTTACTTACTAATATTCTAAAGTTTGACAGCCCACCACTTTCAACGGTGAGATAAAAAACGAGTTGGCGCTTTTGATCGCTGTCAACCTTGTCCGTAAGCCTCAATATACATTTTGATAGTCTCCATGCTAACTTGACCCACTGTTGAAGCAAAATACGCCCGAGTCTACATAGAGGGCAGGATTATTTTAAGGTATCAGCAGCAAAATTAGGATGCTCTTCAGTGTAATAGTGGAGTGACCTTGTCCCCAAAAAGTCCTGTTGTGCTTTGTCGACAATTCAACTTGGCTTTAGCAGTCAATCGTTCAGATTGGCTTCACAAAAAACCAGGTGGCAATAATGGTGAAAACTAATACTTTGAGACCTTCCATGATAATTTTGATATGGATGAAAGTCGCAGCCTCAAGATATTTTTCAGCAACCTACAGAAAACCTGCCGCAATTTCTGAAAAATTAAGAGTATCTGAATTATTATGGATTAGCTAGTCTAAAACATATGACTCATAAGGTCAGAAGGCTTATATAATATTAAGCACGCTGGTGTAGCTCAGTTGGTAGAGCAGCTGATTTGTAATCAGCCGGTCGCATGTTCGAGTCATGTCACCAGCTTCCATATATATCAAGCCCTGTGCGGTTGACACAGGGCTTTTTAGTACTTGACTGTAGCAGCTTTCATTAGCGGTACCTTGTCTCCACGGGTCTCAGTGACTCACCCTTTAGCCGCAGGAAGGCTCAGGATAAAGCTCTAGAAGTTGAGCGGGACATTGCCTACGGCGAGTTTGTCCCCAACAACTTAGACCTGATTTTTTCTGTTATCTCTTCCAGCCTATAGTGGGTAGTGCTTGTAGCTTCTAATCTCAATCATGATTAAATTGAGTGCAATGACACTCTCGCCCAAAGACACTTACGACAAGCTTTGGCCCAGACCAATGAAACCGTTCTCGACCAGCGTAAACGACCGACTCCCAAGCCCACTTTATGGTGGATTTTTCAAACTTGTCAGGCTATTCATCTCGTGTGTTGCGATGGGCAAACCCATGTGTCTAATTTGACGACGGAAAGGCTGAAGATTCTCAGCTTCTTTGCTCTACCTTGTCAAAGGTATTATTTGACTGGATAGCTAACCTGCGGAATGTCCGATTTAGGAGCAGTCAGGCGCAACCACCATTCCAGCAGCCAAGGGGCCAGTCGATTTCCTAGAACAGCAAGGTGACTTTGCCAACCCACCAATACTTCTGGAGATTCCTTGCCCAGACTATCGACTAACACCTTGGCCACCTTTTCTGGTGTCATAGACGCCACCCAACGAAATCGTTGGGTATTGCGGGCCATATCCGTTTCCGTTAAGGAAGGTAGCAGGGCTGTAACCTTGATGTTGTAGGCGGATAACTCGCTGCGTAGAGCTTGCGTAAAGCCTAAAATCGCGAACTTAGTGGCGGAGTAAGTAGCCATGGTCGGCGTTCCAATTTTACCCATGAGGCTGGAAACATTGACGATGCGCCCCTCTCTTTTGGTAGCCATCCGTCGGGCTAAATAATGCGTCATGGTGTAGATCCCCATAAGATTCAGAGAGAGTTCTTCTTGGACTTTGGGCAGCTTGGTTTGCAAGAAGGGGGATTGGTGGGCCACTCCAGCACAGTTCACCAATAGATGAATGGGGCCGTGCTGCTTCCAGGTTTTGGCGATCGCAATATTGACATCAACGGTCTGAGTCAAATCTAAAGGCAAGACAATCGCTTCGGCACCCATGGCCTCTACTTCAGTAGCAACCTCTACCAGTCGCACTCGATTACGTGCCACCAGGATGACCCGCTGTACTCCTTGTGTGGCCAGTTCGTAGGCGATGGCTCGACCAATACCGCGAGATGCGCCTGTAACGAGCGCCGTTTTTCCTTGGATGTTCATGGGATACCCTCCCGAAACGTTCTAGAGATTCAGTAGAAATTCTGTGCAGCTCCAACCATCAACCTTTGTCCAGACCCACCTCCCATCCGACAATAGGAGGCTGATTGAGTTGAGATAAATCCAGGCAAAAGATTCAGACTAGGGCAGACATATCAGAAGTATCAGAAACTATTTCTGAGAAAAATATTTACAAAAGTACGTATTCAAGAGAGGCGGAATGAAAATGAATTAATAGCAACGCGCTGATTGATCAGGAGTCAAGGCAAAGTCATATTGTGCTCAAAGATACATAGTTCATAGATTTTATGCCTCTAATTTTTCTGTGCCAAGTACTGCGTTCTTTACGAGCACAACCTAACAACAAATTCAACCTACTGCAATAATTTTTATCGTTTTCTTAAAGGTGAAATATAAGTACATATTTTTCTCAGCTTATTAAGAATTTGTACTTGCAGGGAACATTGATGCTCTCACCTATGTTTGAGTCATCCACTCCTTCTAGGCAGCAAACCAAAGGACCACAAAACTGAGAAGATGGGTATTGGACCTCTTGATCCTGAGTAAATAAGTCTGTCTCTAAAAAGCTAGAAACTGTAGTCCAGCGAACAATACAGCCCCTAATCCCATACTGATTGGCAAGGTCACCACCCATGCTCCCCCAATTTGGCGGAGGGTTGCTAATTGTAGATTTTTACCGCCTTGACTTAAACCAATACCGACAACACCGCCGACCAATGCGTGGGTAGTGGAGACTGGTAGCCCCCAGCGAGAGGCCAGTAAAATGGTTGTGGCTGCCGCTAATTCCGCGCAAAACCCACTACTGGGCTGCAAGGGAATAATATTCTCACCGACGGTGGCCATCACTTTTTTGCCCGCGATCGCTAATCCGGCCACAATCCCGATTCCACCCAAGACCATGATCCACAGCGGCACCGCAGCTCCAGCCGTCGGAATCGCTTGAGTCGTATAGATGGCCGCAATCACCACTAAAGGCGCAACCGCATTACCGACATCGTTGGAGCCGTGGGCAAAAGCCACAAAACAAGCACTACAAACTTGAAAGTTTGCCAATTGATTTTCGACGGTGGTTTGATCTTCGGCGATGGCCACCGAATTCGTTAATAGCGCTAGTCGTTGCCAACTCCAAACCGTCAGACCAAAGACGGCACTGCCCGCAATAGCGATCGCTAGATCCTGCTCTGGGAACGGCCACTGCCAGCGGGTTTGCAAAAACTGTTGGATCGGGTAGGTAATTTGGGGTAGGACAATAAATCCGAAAACACTTACCAGTGCCACACTCAGCCACGGAATCCACTCATTCAGTTGACGGACAGGATAGGTTTGTTGGAGAATCCCTTGCTGAATCGTGCGGTAGAAGAGAGCTGCGATCGCACCACTAACAACAGGTGTTAATAGCCAAGACAAAGAAATTAAACCCAGAGTTGACCACTGCACCGCAGATTGCCCGAGGGCGACCAAGCTAAACCCCGCTAAAGCGCCAACCGTGGCATGAGAGGATGCCACAGGCCACCCTCGCCAAGTGGCAATTTGTAACCACAGTCCGCAGGTGATCAATACAGAAATCATGCCTAAGCTGAGGGTGTGGGGATCATTGACAAAGGCTTGGACATCCACCACTCCCCGAGTCAAGGTATTGACCACTTGCCGTCCAAACACGACCGCCCCCGTAAATTCTAGAATGCCAGCAATGAGCACAGCCTGCCGTAAAGTGATTGCCTTAGACCCTACGGATGTCCCCATGGCATTGGCCACGTCATTGGCACCCAGATTCCAGGCCAAAAAGAAGGCCAATCCACTCACCAAAATGATATAAAGCATGTTCTCAAATCACCTGCCCATTCACAGATTCATCTATCTGGCTTGATCCGCTCAGAGAATATAGTCAACGTCACATGCATGAACTAAAGCAAATTGAATCCTGCATTTGCAACTAACTTTAATTTAGACTTAACGTCAACAAGCGATCTACGATGCAAATTGACTCAATGAACATGACGCGTCTGGGTGAGGACTGAAAGCATGCCAAAGCATAACTCCAAAATATTGAACAACTATCGATATCCTCGCCATTGGCGACGGTTGACAGCTCTAACTTCTGCTCTATTTCTAAGTGCCTGCCAGATTGGTGGGAATACCTCTAGTTCCGGGGAAGGCGAGGGGCTGAAGATCGGTTCATTACTGCCTTCCACAGGCGATCTAGCCCCTTTAGGGGTGCCCATGATTGATACTGTTCCTCTTGCCGTAGACACAGTCAATGACTGCGGCGGTGTCAACGGCAAGCCTGTCCAACTCGTTAGCGAGGATGACGAAACGGATCCCACTAAGGGGAGCCAAGCTATGACCAACCTTGTAGAAAACCAGAAAATCTCTGCTGTCGTCGGCTCTTTTGCCAGTAGCGTTTCTCAAGCGGCTGTCGATATCGCAGTTCGCAATCAAGTCTTACTCATTTCGCCTGGAAGTACCAGCACGGAATTTACGGGTCGGGCTCAAAACGGAGACTTCAAAAGTGGGGAGACCGCGTATTGGGCTAGAACGGCTCCGCCAGATACTTACCAAGCCCGCGCCCTAGCTAAGCTTGCGAACGAAAAAGGATTCACAAAAGTATCTACCGTCTCTATTAACAATGACTATGGTATTAGCTTTGAACAAGAGTTCATTAAGTCCTTCAAGAAACTGGGGGGCACCGTTCTCAATGAATCCAAGCCCACCCGCTACGATCCTAAAGCCACAACCTTTGATTCTGAAGCCGCTGCCGCGTTTGCTAATAAACCCGAGGCAGTCATTGCTATCTTGTATCCAGAAACCGGAGCACTGCTGCTGAAATCAGCCTACGAGCAAGGGTTGATGGAAGGCGTACAGATTATGCTCACTGATGGCGTCAAGTCCGATGAATTTGCAACGCAAGTCGGCAAATCTAGCGATGGCAAATTTATTATTACCGAAGCCCTTGGCACCGTCCCGGGGGCGGATGGAAATGCCCTAGAGTCCTTAACCGCCCTATGGAAATCTAAAAAGAATGAAGCACCGCCCGCTTACGTTCCACAAAGTTGGGATGCCACGGCCCTCGTCTTGCTCGCTGCCCAAGCGGCAAAGTCTAATGATGGAGCTGCGATCGCAGCTAAACTGCGGGATGTGGCAAATGGTCCTGGCACAGAAACCACCGATCTCTGTGAAGCCATCAAACTGTTAGAGCAAGGGGAAGAAATCAATTACCAAGGAGCTAGTGGCAATGTCGACATTGACGAAAATGGTGATGTTCTAGGCGTCTATGATGTCTGGACTGTTAAAGATGATGGCAAGTTAAACGTCATCGGCCAAGTCCAACCTGCGCAGTAATACATAGTTTGTATCGCTGTTTGTATCGCTCAGTCATATTCATTCCCACTTAGTGAGGCAGAGCCATTCGTTACGCTCTGTCTTATCAAATGTTAGCGACTGAGCGTACGGGACAAAGTCATACTTTTTCAGAAGCGTTGCTAAGGCTGAGATGCCTGCTCGTCGGAGAATAAAGACTTGAAATGAATAGGTTGGTTGAGCTTACTCATCATTGCCTTTATGTCTACAGGCTCATTGAGCTTAGCCACCATATTTTTATAGCTCCAACCTGTCTCAGCCACCTTTTCTTCAACAAGATCATGACTGTGAGAATCTACGGCTTGAGTAGGAGCAGGCTGCGGGGTAGAGGCACTGTTTGTTTCTACCCAGATGGTGAAATGGCTCTTGTAATTGACAATGAGGCTCATCAATCCTGCATCTAACATCTGTCGGCAAGACGCGATAGCTATCTCTCGTTGGTAATTGTCAAAAGTTCGACCTTTTTGAAAGCACTTATCCAGAAATACAAATTTTGAGACTCCTTGACACTCAATTCCTCTAGCTTCTAAATCTTCTCGATCAATTAGCAACATGCTGAATATTGCCCTGTTATTTCCGACTCTTCTCTTAGCATGCCCAGAATGAGGTCAAAATGTGCGTCTTTAGTTCTTTAATCTCGTGAGGAGTAGCACTCCAGGCTCTTAGTGGAACCCCTAATTCTTACTTAGTGCTTGTGCTGTCCAATGCGAGGGAGATGGTTTTCTCTTAGCAGCATATTCAGGTCCAGTTTTCATCTAGCTTTTAAGTTAAGAACGATCAGACTTCGGGAACCCTAAACCCATCTTCTACATCTCTTGGGCAAGGGCTATCATTTTCATGATGACAGCAATGATGCTGAATCCAATGCTATGAGATTTTCAGGACTTGGCGTACCCGCAAGCTACAGGTGATAGGTCCCCAATAAATGTATAACCCCTCTGAACATCTCATCCCTGATGACCCTATCTTGGTCATTGAAGATGACTCGATTGAGAGCGACGAGCAAACAACTGTCCCCTCCTCCGCCTGGAAAGTTCTGGTCGTAGATGATGATCCTGAAGTTCATGAAGCCACTTCTCTAGCTTGTGGCACCTTCAAGTTTGAAGGCAGACCTCTTAACCTGCTTTCCGCCTACTCTGGGGCTGAGGCAAAACCCATCCTTCAGGACAACTCTGATATTGCCTTGCTGCTGCTAGATGTCGTTATGGAAACGAGTCAAGCAGGACTGGATCTGGTTCGGTATGTCCGCACAGAACTGAACAACCAACTCGTCCGCATCATCTTGAGAACAGGGCAACCTGGCGAAGCGCCTGAGCTGGACGTGATCATGGACTACGATATCAATGACTATCGACTGAAAGTAGACTTGACCCGGCAACGGTTACTGACTACTGTTATCAATACATTGCGGTCCTATCGGGATTTGATGGCGCTGGAGATCAGCTATCAAGAACTAGATATTCTGTATCGGCAACAACAAGTCGCCACGCGCCAGATTGAACGACAACAGCAAGTCCTGATTACTCAAAATCATGCCTTAGCCTTAGCAAAGCAGCAGGCAGAAACAGCCAATCAGGCCAAGAGTATTTTCTTGGGCAATATGAGCCATGAACTACGGACGCCTCTTAATGCAGTCTTAGGGTATACCCAACTACTGGCGCGCGAACCTCAGTTGCAACCCTTTACCAAAGAATTGGCCACGATTAATCGGTGCGGCAAACACCTATTGACCTTAATCAACGATGTTTTAGAGTTATCCCGCATCGATTCTGGGCAGGTGACCCTAAATATCGATACATTTGATTTCCATGAATTATTGAAAACCTTAAAGGATATTTGGACAACCATCGCCCAAGGCAAAGGGCTGGACTACCAACTAGAATGGGAGCCTGACTTGCCTCGCTATGTTCGCTCTGACGCTGGCAAACTCCGACAAGTCTTAATGAACTTACTGAGTAACGCCATTAAGTTTACGGCTCAAGGGCACGTCACTTGCCGGATTCACCAAACGCCGATTCCCCTTAATGATATAAATTCTGCTGCAACCCATCCTGCACATCAACGCTGTTTGTTGGATTTCACAGTACAGGACTCTGGCCCAGGAATTGCCGCCACTGAATTAGCAGACATTTTTGATCCTTTTATTCAAGGAGAACAGGCCCGGAGCACCGTCGACGAAGGCACAGGTTTAGGGCTAGCGATTAGCCATCAATTTGTGGCTTTGATGGGGGGAGAGCTTTCTGTTGCCAGTACCCCTGGCGTCGGCAGTTGCTTTCAGTTTGCCATCCCTGTCGAAATTGCTACCTCCTGCAAAACTCTATCCCTGGCAGATGAAGCGAAAGTAAAAAGTCTAGCCCCCGATCAACCCACCTATCGAGTGTTAGTCGTGGATGATCAGCCTGACAATTGTAATTTCTTGACCAGACTATTAGCAGTCGTGGGCTTTGAAGTAAAAGCAGCCTTGAGCGGACCAGCTGCGATCGCACTCTGGCAAGACTGGCATCCCCATCTCATTTGGATGGACATTCGCATGGAAGGCCAGGATGGTTACGAAACCACTCAACAGATCAAAGCTGACCACCACACTCCTTCCCCAATCATTATTGCCCTGACTGCTTTTGCCTTTGAAGAAGATAAAGAAAAAGCACTAGCGAAAGGATTTGATGATTTTGTGCGCAAACCCTTTGAAGAATCAGAGATTTTCAAGAAACTGTCAGAACACTTGGGTGTGGAATATCTTTACGAGAATACGGTTCATGCTCAACCATCAAAGCCTCCTTCCCCGCTCATCCCTGATCAGCTCCGAATCATGACCCGAGAGCAGCAGGCCCAATTATACGAGGCGGCCCTGAGTCTTGACCCCACCCAAACTTCTAATGTCTTAGCACAACTGCCCGAAGCTCACGAAGCAGTTCGATCCCAACTCATATCCCTGTCTGATAATTTCCGCTTCGATATCATTATTCAACTGCTAGATCCCTTGCTAGAGGATGCAAACTCAACCACCTAAACTGATGTGCTATTAGCAGTAGACACAAATCAGGAGAAACACCCCTCAACTCAGCAGCAGAGAGTGTCACAATAAGGAAGTAGACTATTGCTTGCCCCAATGGCGATCAACAAAATCTTGGCGCTGCTAATACTGGCGATCACGGGTGTAACAATGTGGCTGCAAACCCTTCAAAGAAAGCACTCGTAAATGCTACCCACTGTTATTCTGCCAGGGTATCTGGCGTCGGCTCAAGACTATTTGGATCTTCAACAACAACTTCTCGACCTGGGCACAGACACTGTCATCGTGCCGCTACAACGTCGAGATTGGTTTGCTACCTTGGGGGGACGTCCGATCACTCCCATTCTCCAACAACTCCATCGCACCATTCAACAGCTTCTCCAACGAACTCAAGCCCCGCAAGTCAATATCGTTGGCCACTCGGCAGGGGGCTGGATTTCTCGCATCTATATGGGGTCAGAGCCCTATTTCGGTCAGGTTTGGCAAGCTCAACCTCAGGTGAATACCCTCATCAGTCTGGGGACACCTCACACCAGCCAAGAGACCTGGACCCTACGCAATCTCAATTTTGTGAATGGTTATTACCCAGATGCCTTCCATGCTGACGTCAACTATATTTGTGTGGCGGGGAAAGCCTTGTATGGTCAACGAAGTTGGCAACTGGGCCAATGGTTCACCTATAACAGCTACAAAGTCACGTGCGGTGAAGGGGAATGCTGGGGGGATGGGGTCACGCCTATTACGTCTGCGCATCTGGCCGGGGCTGTCAACCTCACCCTCGATCATGTTTGGCACTCTCCCCGTCCCACCCAGGCAACGCGTCAGAAGCATCAGAATAGGTGCTACCAGTGGTACGGCTCGCCAGAGGTACTTAAGCTTTGGAGCAATTATTTAGCCTGATTCCGACTCCATCTGCACACTCATTACGATGACTAAACCAACCGTTGTCGTTAACGTCTCAAGTGACTAAAAATCGTTGCTGTGTGAGTGAGATCAATCTTACCTATGACCTGGATCATCCGTTGCGGGTAATGCACATCCTAAGATGCAGTGAGAGCCTAATGAGTAGAAAAGATAATATGAATTTTTCTGCAACCTTTCTCAATCTGCTACAAGATCGTCAATCATTTCTCCAAGAAATTCATGACGGTAAGCGGTTGAACAGCAAAATTTCAGCTTTACTACTTTGTAGTTTTTGCTGCTTTGCGATTTATGGGGGGATTGTAGGCTCATTCCATAGTCCGATGCAAGCCCTGGCCTCGGCCATCAAACTGCCAGCGCTGTACCTGATCACACTGGTCGTCTGTTTGCCTGCACTCTACATTTTTAATGCCCTATTCGGATCAAAAAAAACCCTAGGACAACATTTTACCTACGTTCTGAGCGCCGCATCTGTCATTGCTATTCTTCTGTGCGGATTTGCCCCCATAACGCTGTTTTTTGTGATTACGATATCGCCCGTCAAAGATTATGCATTTTACCAGCTCTTGAATGTGGTGATCTTTGCCCTTACGGGCGTTTTTGGGGTGACTTTTCTGTACCAGGCTATGCGTCCTGAGGATGAGGATAGTACCACTTACAAACTCAGACTCACTATTCTGCGATTATGGTTGGGGCTTTACGGGGTGGTGGGTAGCCAATTGGGATGGATTCTGAGACCTTTCTTTGGATCTCCGGGGCAGTTTGAATGGTTCCGGCACCGAGAGGGTAACTTTTTAATGGGTGTTTGGAATGCGTTAGTGCATCTTATGGGTGGTGCTGGATAGAGGCTATGACCCCAGCGTTAGAAGAACTACGCATTACGCCCTACGAAATTGAACGTCTTAGTGGTCTAGAAGTTAGTGACCATATCCTCAATGGTTTTCTGTGGGGAACCTATCGGTTGCCGCTGCGCTCTCCTCAACGTCTGCTGGCGGTGGCGACGACTGAACCCTTGGTATTAGGATTGATGCTGATTTTTGCTATACCGATCGGTTTGGCATTCTCGCGCGGGTCTACCTCTGATCGCAACGTGTTGGTAGTGATGGGGGCGATCGCAACCTGTCTCTGGATCCTTCGTCAGCTCAGAATGCGATACCAGGCCCGACAACTGCGCAGCTTTATGCGGCTCCTGGATGAGGTGGATCGCTACCATCAGGTTCTTGAAGCAGTCGAACTTTTTGGCCAGCTAGGTACAGTAGATGATCTGCAGGTGCCCACCAACGTGCCTATTCTGGAAGGTTTAAATAAGGCACGGGAGAGTTTAATTGCGGGCTTGATGACGGAGAAAATTCTGCGCCAAAACCGAGGCTTACTGTCTCGCCGTCAAACCTTGCTGGAGAATATTGAGCAAAACCTAGTGACGCTACAATCTTTAGAACTACAGCATCAGACCCAAGACTATAGTGATATTTTGGACCAAGCCTTGGATATTAGTCTTTGTGTCCAGAATGAAGTGACACAGGTTTCTCGGGTGCGATCGCCAAGATAATACCAGACAAAAAACACTCATTGCATAGCTTTGCTGAATTCAGATCTGAATAACGGAAGTCAGAGTCGCTTTTACTAGAACAACGTGAGTTCGATGCCATACTTCCAGCTAAAACTAAGCCGCTAATCAGAACCGAGAGGGAGCAGCGTAGCTGCATTGATCTATAGCTACTTGCTAAGAGCATGCCGATGATCACGTTCGGCAGGTGTGAGGTCCGCAAGGGTCAAATCCCGTCGCAGCTCCCGACCATTGGGGCCGACCAACAACCGAGGAATTTGGTCCATTTTAACCACTTGCAAGGAACCCATATCGTAAGTGGTATAAGACGTGGTTTGGGTCTCTAGTTCAATATCAACGACGGTGAGTGTCTGAATGGGTGACTTGACAGACTCTAGCCAGGATCGGGGTCCGTTGCCAAGGGCGCCAGCATGGAGCATTTCTAGTTCACCCACTCGGCCTGGAAAATAAACGTGATGATGCCCGCAAATATAGGTATGCACTCGATGCTTTTCTAGCAGCGATCGCAGCTCATCTGCCCGTTCTAAGATTTCACCCGGACGATCTCGTCCCTGCGCAACGGCATAAAAAGGCAGGTGTCCGATCACAATTCGCATCTTGGCTTGTTGGGCAGCATCACTTGCCAAACTGCGATCCGCCCAAGCCCATTCTTCGTCAGACACGGTGGCGGCGGAGGCATCCCAGACCAGGTAAAAGATTTGATCCTGCTCAAAGGTGTAGTAAAACGGAAACCCAGTTCGGTCAACAAACGCTAGCCCTAGATCCTGTTGGGTCCAGTAGCGATTGGCAACCTCGCGGTCTAACCCGTAAACAAACTGACCGTCTGGATCCTTGTAACTCGAAGCATCGTGATTACCCAGCGTCAGAGCATAGGGAAGTGCTGACTGCCGAATGGGCTGAAAGACCTTTTGGTCAAAGGCATCCCACATCGCCTGTACCTGCTGTTGCGAGAGGTTGGGACTCTGCCCTGCCACCATGTCACCGGCACAGATGACCAGATCTGGCTGCCAGTCTGGGAGCACTTTTACCGCTGCTTCGACCTCAGCTCGATAGGTGGTGGCCCCATACCGACTGTTCATATCGCTGATTACGACTAGGCGGACATCTCCTCGCTGAGGCGCATACAATCCTGGAGGCGCAGGGTGCGTAGGGGCTGCGGCAGGCGTAGGAGCTGGAGACTGACTCACCATTAGCTCAGCCCTTGAAGAACCTCGGTTGAGGTGACTGAGAACCCCAACGGCAAAACTCGCTCCTAAGCCAAGCGTTGCACTCCCTCCGAGCAAAAATTGCCGTCGATTGCAGCCCATGATTTTCAGCCCCAAACTTTAAATCCACATCCCTTATATCAGAATTTTTTGTGAAAATGAGATCTTTTGGATAACATTCCCTACGTCCATTCTTGCCTGATTTATTGCTGAGCAGGATTGTATCCTGCTGCTATAGGAACGACTAAAGTTTTGTCAGCCAACCAGGGTGTGCATAGAGGCCCAGGCAATCAGAATAGGAACGATACAATAGAGACAGGATTAGGGATTCTTGGCCATGGCACCCTTAACTCAGCAACAGCCTTTAGGTGAACAAGCGCAAATCTTGCCATTGGAAAATGGCGATCGCTTAACGCGCAATGAGTTCGAGCGTCGCTACCACGCTATGCCTCACACAAAAAAGGCCGAATTAATAGAAGGAGTTGTTTACTTGCCCTCGCCCCTCAGGTTTAAGCCCCATGCCAGACCTCATGGCCATTTGATGACATGGTTAGGGGTTTATGAAGCCTCAACGCCTCATGTCGAAATAGGAGATAATGCCACCGTCCGTCTAGATCTAGACAATGAACCCCAACCCGATGCCGTGTTACTCATTGATGCCGCAGCCGGAGGCAACTGTCAGATCAGTACAGATGGCTATCTAGAGGGTGCTCCCGAATTAGTGGCAGAAGTCGCGGCAAGTACAGCGGCCTATGATTCATACGACAAAAAAGTGGCCTACCGGCGCAATGGGGTACAGGAATATATCGTGTGGCAGGTGTTAGATCAGAAACTAGATTGGTTTTGCTTGCAGGAGGGTGACTATGTGCTGTTACCAGCAGATGAGACTGGTGTCATTCGGTCTCAGGTGTTTCCAGGATTGTGGTTGACGGTTCCTGACTTGCTGGCTGGGGAGATGGCACAGGTCTTGGCAATCGTGCAGCAAGGGTTGAAGACTGCCGAACATAGGTCATTCGTTGATTCCCTCTCAGCTCAAATTCAAGGTTAAAAACGAGTTGAATTATTGCTGGCTTTGATCACTGAAGGTGAAGGTTTTTGGTGTAGATCACTAAGAAGAAAATTCTGCGACAAAATCGAGGGTTGCTGTCTCGCCGTTAGAGAATATTTAACAAAACCTAATGCCCCTACAATCTCTAGAACTTCAGAATTATGGCGATATTTTCGACCAGGCGTTGGATATTAGTCTTCGGCTGCAGGATGAGGTGGTTAGGGTTTCTGGGTTGCGATCTCAAGAATATATCTAAATAAATAGTCTGGGAATATATATAACTAATGCAAAATTTCTATGGACTGCTGCTGTTCCGATAGCTGCAACACTTTTATCCTGGATTAAATGGTATTCAGATAGAAGACTAAATACCCTCAAAAATAGGCAAGAAAAGTATCATTTTATTAAAGAATTTGTCAATGATTTTGAGAAAGGAGATAAAGTACATCCTCTAGTTATTCAGCATGGAGCTTCAATCCTTTTTGGAGGATATCTAGAAAAAGAGCATGTCAAACATTTACTACAGCTGCGTGTTGCAACGCATATTTTGCTAAATTACAGCAATATCAGGATATTTGTAGATTACAGTATTATTAATTCTAAGCTGATCTATAAGGAGAAATACAGGAATTCAAGTAAGAGAAGGTATAAGAAAATTAAATATATTTCGTGTTACTATCTTTGTGCAGTCTCTCCAATACTATCTTTCATGTACATCCCGATCTTTTCAAAGGGAATATCTACAGTAGGAACATTTTTATTTTTATCTTCTTTATGCTTTATTCTTGCCTTTTTTAGTCTTATTTTATATTTCGCTTTGCGAGACGCTGAAGAAGTTATAAAGGCATCTAACGGAATACGTCAAGTATAAAAATTCTGGCAAATTCTGAGACTGATCTATTTGCTGCAACCTCTGTTTATCTGACTCTTCCTGTTATCTCCTACACCCCACTAGCATCAAGGTTTCTAACACAGCCAGCCACCTGGCAGATCGTTGGTGACAACCCATACAAACAATGAACAGTGGCTTAAACTGAGTTTTAGACCCATCATAGTGAACGTCAAATGGATGATCAGCTTTGTTTAGACGCCTGTGCTGCATCTTTTACCCAAACTATTTATAAATTAAACGATGTTCTCCTAGATGCCCTTGTGCAAGCCAACGGAGATCCTGCCCTAGAAGCTAGAGCCCAGGAAAATTTCCAGCGGGGGATGACCCTGGCTAGTCGGGTAAAACGGATCTGCACAGAATCTTGCAATGCAAAAGAACTTGACCCCCAGTAGATTGGCGACCCTATCGTTTCAATCACATCAGAGTCATAGTTTTAGGTTCAGCAACTGAATGCGTCGTCAATATATCAATCAGGTAGGGATATCCGAATCCCATATCATCGGAGATCTCTCCTCATCTCACAGTATCTAAAAGACCAAAGAAAATGCGATATTTTAATTGACACTATGGAATTACTGTAGACCGCCTGAACGGATACCAATGACTATGCTGGAACAAGGCACAATTTCGATACATACCGAGAATATCTTCCCGATCATCAAGAAGTGGCTTTATTCAGACCACGAGATTTTCTTGCGGGAACTGATCTCCAATGCAGTAGACGCCATGCAAAAGATGAAAATGGTGTCCTTAGCAGGAGAATATTCCGGTGAAGTGGGGGAACCTGAGATTGTTATCGCCATTGACAAAGACAAAAAACAGCTAACGATTACTGACAATGGTATTGGCATGACCGCCGACGAGGTGAAGCAATACATCACCCAGGTGGCCTTCTCCAGCGCCGAAGAATTTGTTGAAAAGTACAAAGATAGCAGCGATCAAGCCATTATTGGCCACTTTGGCTTAGGCTTTTACTCATCTTTTATGGTGTCTCAGAAAGTTGAGATTGACACCCTTTCCTACAAAGAAGGGGCTGAAGCCGTTCATTGGTCCTGTGAGGGCAACACCGACTATCAACTCGAAGCTTCAGAATGGAGCCAGCGCGGCACCAAAATTACCCTCACCCTCATGGAGGAGGAACAAGAATATCTAGAAGAAGCCCGGATCAAGTCTCTGGTTAAGACCTACTGTGACTTCATGCCCGTTCCCATCCAACTGGGCGAAGAGCAAATTAATAAACAAAAGGCCCCATGGAAAGAATCACCGAGCAGCCTCACTGACCAAGACTATTTAGAGTTCTACCGTTACCTTTATCCCTTTCAAGAGGATCCGCTGCTATGGGTGCATTTGAATACGGACTATCCCTTCATTGTTAACGGCATTCTCTATTTCCCCAAACTAAAGCCCGATATTGATGTCACCAAAAGCCAAATTAAGCTGTTCTGCAATCAGGTCTTTGTCAGCGACAATTGCGCAGAAGTTATTCCCCAGTTCTTAATGCCGCTCCAGGGTGTGATTGATAGTAGCGATATCCCCCTAAATGTCTCCCGCAGTTTCTTGCAAAATGACCGAACGGTCCGCCGGATTGCTGACTATATTGCTAAGAAAGTGGGCGATCGCCTCAAATCTCTCTATCGTGATGATCGAGAAAACTATATTCGCTGCTGGCAAGATTTGGGTACCTTCGTCAAATTCGGTGCCATCAACGACGATAAGTTCAAGAAACAAGTGGAAGATATCCTTGTTTATCGAACAACGGCACACCTTGAAGCTGCCAAAGAGGCCCCAGTCGATCCGCCCGCCGAAAAGACTGAGGATCAACAAGATGCCTGGGCTGAGACTTCGGCTGAGGATTCGACTGACTCACCTGCTGCCTCTTCTGAATCTCCTCATACCACTCTCAAGGAATACCTGGAGCGTAACAAAGAGCGACATGAGAACCAGGTGTACTACAGTACTGATGAAGTCAACCAGGCGACTTATGTCTCTTTGCTGAAGAATCAGGGTCTGGAAGTTCTATTTATGGATACCTTCATTGACACCCACTTCGTCCCGTTTCTAGAGCGGGAATATACGGATGTTAAGTTTGCCCGAGTAGATGCTGACCTAGATGAAACCTTAATCGACCAAGATCAAGCCGCAGAAATTGTTGATCCCACCACCAATCAAACTCGGAGTGAAGTGATTAAGGCATTGTTTGAGAAATCTCTTGACAAACCCAATCTCACCATCCGCACAGAAGCCCTGAAGTCAGATAATCCCCAGGGGGCACCCCCAGCAATGGTCCTATTGCCAGAATCTGCTCGCCGCATGCAAGAAATGATGGCGATGATGCAGCAACAAACCATGCAATTTCCTACAGAATATACGTTGTTGGTCAATACTTCGCATCCTCTCATTCAAAATCTTTTGACCCTGAGTCAGGGGAGTGTGGTTCAAACTGGAGGGCAATCTCCCTCTGCTGAACTAGCGAATCAAATCTGTCATCATGTCTATGATTTAGCCTTGATGGCCCAAAAGGGATTTGATGCTGAAGGCATGCAAACTTTTACCGAACGGTCCAATCAAGTCTTGACTCGCTTGACTGAGCTAGCTGCCAAATAAAGTCTGAACATCAATAGTGCCCGCGATGCCGTTGTTTAGGTATCTGCAAGCGGCATGACAGGTTTGACGTTTGTTCAAGTCTACTTTGTCAACCACATTTTGAGGCTCACAACCCCTCGCGGAGAATAGCTATCGTTGCCAGCAATAGCCAACCTTAGATGGAATTTGCTGCTTGATATCCAGAACGATGCAATCCATTCAATCACCGCCAATATCTAGCGGTTATCTTGCCACGAGATTAGCCAACTATTGTTGAGAGAGTAGAAAAGATCATGTTGACCAACGCTGTAGAGTCAGTATTATAAATCTACAGCGCAGGTCCAAGCAGCCATGTATCTTCATCTAATCCTCAGCAAGACACCCCAGTTTTTTGCCAGTGAATATATTTGATGCATGATGTAAAAGGCTAAGCAAATCCTATAGTGAAATCATCCCATTCCTATCTAGAACAGGGTTCACTAGAGCGGATGAGAGGGGGCTGCTTAGCAAAGATAGAGTTGAAATCGTTTCTCCTCGATTTAGCTACAATCTCGATTATGTATACAACTTGGCAATCTTATTTAGGGAACAACCATGACTATAACGGCTATCGCTGCAATCGTTGGCGGTTTAGTGCTGTTAGTCATCGGTGCTGAAGCCTTGGTTCGAGGGGCTTCTCGCTTAGCCACTATGCTGGGTCTGTCACCTTTGATTATTGGTCTGACCATAGTGGCCTATGGCACGAGTGCACCGGAAATGGCTGTTAGTGTACAGTCTAGCTTGGCGGGCCAAGGGGATATCTCTTTGGGAAATGTGGTTGGCAGTAATATCTTTAATATTCTGCTAATTCTTGGTTTGTCGTCCTTAATTACGCCGCTGTTGGTCGCCCAACAATTAGTGCGATTGGATGTCCCGATTATGATTGGTGTGTCTGCTCTCATGCTGTTGTTTAGCTGGGATGGTATTCTGAGTCGATCCGATGGCATAATTTTGTTCCTCGGAGGGATTGTGTACACACTCTTTTTGGTTTATCAAGGTCGGCGGGAACACGATGAAAATGTCCAAGCAGAGTATGCCAGCGAGTATGGAAAACCGGTACCGCTTTCTGGCTCTGCTTTAAGTACTAACCTTGGTTTTGTTGTTGTGGGAGCAATCTTACTGGTCTCAGGCTCACATTGGTTAGTCAACGGGTCTGTGAGTGTCGCCCAAGACTTGGGAATTTCTGAGCTAATCATTGGATTGACTATTATTTCGGTTGGTACTTCTTTGCCAGAGCTGGTCACGTCGATCGTTGCTAGTCTCAGGGGAGAACGTGATATTGCCGTTGGTAATGTGATCGGCAGTAATATTTTCAATATTCTGACGGCATTAGGATTAGCAAGCATGCTTGCCCCTGAAGGCATTATCGTCACCAATAGTGCCCGTTCTTTCGACATCCCGATTATGATTGCAGCCACGGTGGCTTGTCTCCCCATTTTCGCCACAGGAAATGTAATTTCTCGTTGGGAAGGCATCCTTTTCTTGATTTATTATCTGACCTATAACAGCTATTTAGTCCTGAATACGATGCATCATGAGGGCATTAGCGTATTAACCACCGTTGTGGGCACCTTCGTCGCCCCCCTGACAATTATTACGTTTGTGATTATTACCTTTAGGACCGTTCGCCACCAGCACAGTGGAAAAGTTTAGGATTTATTATTTTGTGGGGGAGCGCTTCAGAATACTCACAAATCCAGCTCTGTCCACCAGTTCCTGACCCTGAGCGCTACGTAATAATTGGGTATAGGCATTCCCAGCATCTTTTACACCGTTAGCCCGATGGATAACGTAGAGCTGATGGGTTAAGGGATATTGCTGGGTTAGAAATGCCTGAGTATTGATGCGATTCCGCTGGCTAGGACAATTGGTGGATAAGATGTAGGGGGATTGGTAAGGGGCGATCCTCGTCTGAGAATCTTTACCGATGGGTAAGGGCTTAATGGAACATTGAGGCACGATTTCTGCGGCTGAGCCAAAGAAAATCCCCCCAGGCGTCTGGGCTAAGCTTCTCAAGGCTGTAGTTACGGTCGGAAAGAACTCTAAACGGTCTCCGTAGGTCTCTGCCTGCATAACTTGCTGGGAGAACAAATCCACCATCGCTTCAGAACTAGTAGATAGGGAGTAAGGTTGAATCTCTAAATCCGGTCCCCCTAGTTGTTGCCAATTGGTGATCTGCCCTCGATATATTTGGGCCACTTCTAGCAGTGTCAACCCTTTAACGGGAAGACTGGGATGCACTGCGATCGCAATTCCATCCATCGCCACAGGTGTTTGTTGAAGGTTGTACCCTTTCTCTTGCGCTTGTTTACGTTCTGCAGGTCGAAGCGGCCGACTAGACTGAACCAAGTCCAGCTCACCTTGCAGGAGTAGGGCAATAGCCGTGGTGGCATTGGCGGGTTGATCCATCGGTTGCACATAGCTGAGTTGGTATTCCCGCCGCTCTGATTGAATCGCAGAGTCAACAACGAGGCGAATCGGTGACCAATCAGGACTACCACTATATTTAAATCTGCCTGTAGGAATATCAACCTGCATCAAGTTTGAATAGTCTGAAAGCTGTTGATCGGGAAGATCTTGTGATGGCTGAGCTATCTGCTCAGACTGATACAAGTTTCGCCACAGCCCCAATCCCAAGAGCCCACAAGCCCAAATTAGACCAATGACAACAATGCCTGGTAACACCAGACCTTTAGAATCTTTCGAGCTTTTAGGTTGATTCATAAGGTTTTTCAACAATTTTGCGCACAGGGATGCAGATAATTTCTGCACCTAGGAGGGTATTATCCCACCCTAGCCAGAAGATTTTTCAGGGCCCAGTCATATTTTCTCTACAGATACAAAATTGTATTTGCAGCTTTGTTCAGAATAGTTGACGGAGTGCCATGCTTATATCGATTCAAAAGGAGGCTGAAAAATCATCAAATGGTGACTTAAGCTCCAGAAAAAATCATCTTTTCAAGTAAAAATATTTCCACAGGTTATCCCCAGACTTTCCACAAGTTGTTGATAAGTTTTCCACATGTCGCTCATAGTTTTCCACAGGTTATCCATGAGTCTAAAAGCCATTGAGATTGTTCTGGGGATTTTGGCTTTTGTCTGCAATTTATTCTAGGTATTTACGAATTTATGTAAAGAAAAATAGGCAAAACCCCTAATAAATCGTACTTGTCTTTATGTTTGCTTAAGATTTTTGCTGAATGCGAACCATTGACAACACCACCCCTACATAGCGCAAAATGAATCGGCCAAAGTTATTTGAGTGCTCTTCAAGGATAGGGGGGGCGGGATTCATGCACCCAAATAATGCTTAGTCCACTACGTACCGCCAAGATTGATGACTATGAACGCAACAATTAGCATCCTTGCCGAAATTCCTGAAGAACTGCATCAAACGCTGAAAGGTTATTTGGAATCTCATCCTGATTGGGACCAGGACCGAGTCTTTGCAGCAGCTTTGTCTTTGTTCTTGTTGCAGAACGGTGAAGGCGACCGTCGAGCGGCTCGCGTCTACTTAGATACCCTGTTTCAACGCTCTGCTGGATAATACTCAGTGGCCAATACGAATGAATATATGCCAGGTTTTGTAGATTTTAGATTGCTTAACTTGTTCGGGGACAGTTTGCTGAAATAATAAGGGCGGATAGGGTCAAATAACTCTTAAGGGTTTCCTGAGCCCAACTGCAACACCTGGTCTTTATGAGCCTGACTTTCGTAATCTATGGTAAAACTCCGTTCTGTTTTTCGTCTGTTATTAGCCAGTGTTCTAGCCCTTTTGCTTGGGGGTGGAGCAGTTTGGGCCCTTGAAACTGAACCTGCTTTGGTGCCCCCCCAACCTGAGCCAGCACTAGGACCTACCTCTGCATATTTTGTGCCTGCGACTGCGCCAGTGATGGTTTCATGGGATGGGAATTCCAACTTTTTGAAAACGTTAGGAAACGAAACGGCAACAACATCACCACAATTGACAGATTGGCCAGCGACATTGTTGGCCACTGCTGGCATTGATTACCGCCAGGATATCCGCCCTTGGGGAAATGACGAAATTACCTTGGCGCTGACAAGTTTGGAACAAGGTGGTTCTCAGTCTGGATATCTGCTAGTTCTGAAAACTCGGAACAATCGGGAGGCAGATGCTTTCTTAGAAAATTTTTGGCAGCATCAGGCGGCTGCTGGAGAAACCATTAGTTTTGAACGATATGCTGGGGTCGATATTATCTCTGCCCAGATTTCTGCCAATTTGGCTCAAGTCTCAACAACCCAGCTCCCCAGTCTGTTGCAGCCCATTAGATCTCTGTCCACGGCCAAGGTTGAAGATCACTTCGTGTTAATCGCAAACCAAAGTCAGGTTTTGCAACAGGCGGTTGATACAATCAAACATCCTCAATCTCGCCTGTCTCAGCAGTCTGACTACCAAAAAGCGATCGCAACCCTCACCCAAAAGCAACAATCTGGGATTGCTTACCTCAATTTAGAAAAGCTGATTCCTACCCTATCGGGCAAGACGACTCCAGTATCACCGACTTACCAGAGTTTGGGGGTCGCTTTTGGAGAATCTCGACAGGGACTATTAGCAGAGACCGCTCTCATTGCTAACCCCGAACGACAACTGCCTGCTGTGCAAACTAATCACACAGAACCCACATCTGCCCTTAGCTACTTTCCAGGCAACAGCCCTTTTGTAGTCTCTGGGTCAAACCTAGGGACTCTTTGGTCTCAAATCAACCAAGATTTGCAAGGTTATCCTGGACTTAAAACTTGGGTCAATCAGACCCTCGGCAACTGGGGACAAACCCGAGGCATCGATCTCACCCGCAAAATTTTCCCTTGGGTTGATGGAGAATATACATGGGCACTCTTACCCAATTCTTTGTCTCCCGTTTTAGCCACTCGCCCTGAGTCTGGGTCAGATTGGTTATTTGCCTACGAGCAAACCCACAGCGATCAATCAAAACAACTAGCAGCCCATCTCAATGAAGCCGCGACTCAACAAGACTTAGGCACCAGTCCCTTTGAGCTAGCTGGGAAAAAAGTGTATGCCTGGACTCGGCTTGTGTCCCAGGAAATCGGCAATCAAAGCAGCAATCTCACCTTTAAAACAGAGGTGACAGGAGCCTATGCCAGTATTGATAATCAGAAAGTGTTAGCTAGTTCCCCAGAAGCATTAGGTCTAGCCTTGGAAGCCGGAACGGATGCTTTGGTCAATCAGCGCCAATTTCAGGATGCGATCGCACCTTTCGAACAACCCAATCAGGGATTTTTATACTTAGATTGGCCTGTTATGCGCCCCCTTTTGGAGCAGACGCTCCCAGGATTATCAAAGCTTGAAACCAGTGCTCAAAAACTCTTTGCAAAACTGCGTTCCGTCTCGATCAGCAGTTATGGGGAAACCCCTGAAGTTCAGCATAGTCAGTGGTATTTTCGCTTCGGTTAAAAAGAGTCAGAATTTCAGAGATACTTCGGCCTCTTTCAATTAAGGCCCTATCTCACCTAGTCGTTAGCTGAGCAAACAAAGTCGAAAAATAAAAGGCAAGGATGCATGTGCTCACCTGAACCGATTCATTGATGTCCACCACATCTGCCATTAAAGTTACAGTCAAGCTATTTGCAGCTTATCAAGAGGTTGTTGGCTCATCAGAGCTGACCTTAGAATTTCCTGCTGGATCAACAGCAAAACAGGTTGGTGAATATTTTTGGACCCAATACCCAGAGCTAGATACTCTACAATCTGTCACCCACTTTGGAATTAATCTGGATTTTGTCCCCGCAGATACCCTATTGCAAGCCGGAGATGAGGTGGTCTTGATCCCGCCTGTTAGTGGCGGCTAGGCATAATAAATTCAGAGTTAAATTTAGCTTAGAATCCATAGTTGATCCTTCCTTCCCCATAAATCTATGGCTGAACTTCCTCAAGCCTTGAGTTCCCTGCTGACTTTAGAAGAAAATGCCCAAATCGATCAAACCTTGCTACCAACGCGCGATCGCTTTTCCATTCGGCTCACAATTTATTGCTGGCGGTACCTACAACAACTCAGTACAAAACTCAAAACCCCCATTGAATCCTTACAGCCTGCACAAATCAATGAATGGGTTGCCAAGGACACGCAATTGCAGGGCGGTCAGCATGTGGATGCTGATTTTATGGATTGGTTCAGCTATTTGGTCACATCATCGCTGAAACCTTTGGGTGCGATTTCCCAACATCACCAAGTCTCAATCAATGATTTGACATTACACCAAGTCATCAATTGGTATACACAATCCTTTACTGGTTGAGGGAGTTAGGTGACAGCAGCACGAAAGGCATCAGCAAAAACATCCTAATTCTGAGCTTTTAAGCCCAATTGCTGCAAGTTAATTCCAGCTTGACCTGCCGACTGCAAAAATAGATTGATTGGAATTCCCAAATTAATGCCCACCTTACCACTGGTCTGATTGCCAGAGGCACGCCCATGAATGCCAACTAATTGGCTATTGCTATCCAACACTGGCCCCCCACTCATCCCGGGTGCAGTGTTGTTGCCATAAAGGAGTCCATAGCCGTCTTTGTCATCTGTTTGCAAACCGACAACCCGACCTTCAGTCACAATTTGAGTCGGCTTGGAAATTGCCTGATCGGGGAGCGGCCAGCCTGAGACGTAGATGTTTGCCCCTTGCTTAATCTGATCAGAATTCCCGACGCGAGCCACGGAGTAGTTTTGATTACTAGTAAATTCTACAATCGCTAAATCAAGCTTAGACAGCCGTTTAATCTTGTTGGGGTCAATGTCATATTCTTTGCCCCCCGCCACAACAATATTGTATTGATCGGGTGTGGCCACCACATGCTTAGCGGTGAGCACATAGTAAGTGTTATTCGTTTTGGCAAGGATCACCCCTGAACCCGGATTTTGGCCATCGATGAGAACAGTGGTTTGGCTCGCAACAGCGTACACATCTTCAGCAGATTGAGAGCTTTGTGCAGGTTTGGAACTGGGGCTAGCTGTCGCTGTTTTAGGATCTTGACCTTGGGGCTGTGCAGTCTGTGTATAGTTTGCAAGTTCTTTGGCTAAACTCGGCTCCATCTGTATCGCTTGGTTATAGTCGGCAATAGCTCCCTGCTGATCACCTTGCTTGAGGCGAGCTAACCCCCGCGCATAAAAGCCATCCCCATCCTTAGGGTTGTTCTGAATCGCCTGCTTGGCATCCGTCAGTCCGCCTTCAGCATCCCCTAAACCAATTTTGGCTCTGGCCCGAACGGCATAGGTAGAAGATGATTTTGAGTTTATTTGCACCGCTCGGTTGGCATCCGTGAGCGCTGATTCGAAATCGCCAAGGCCAATATGGGCTCTGGCTCGGTTAGTGTAGCCGCCCTCAAATTTTGGTGCCAGTTTGATGACCTGACTGGTGTCAGCCAGCGCTCCTTGAAAGTCACCTAGACCAATACGGGCTTGGGCTCGCTGAGCATAACCATCTGCAAACTTGGGATCAAGTTGGATTGCTTTATTAGCATCGACCAGGGCTCTTTCAAAGTTAACAAGAAAGAGGTGAGAAATAGCTCGGGCAGTGTAAGCAGGAGCAAACTTGGGATCAAGTTGGATTGCTTTATTAGCATCGACCAGGGCTTGCTGGAAGTCTCCCAAACCAGCATGGACATTGGCTCGGACAAAGTAAGCAAAAGCAGATTTTGGGTCAAGTTGGATTGCTTTATTAGCATCGGCCAGAGCTTGCTGGAAGTCTCCCAAATTATTATGGGCATTGGCTCGGACAAAGTAAGCAAAAGCAGATTTTGGGTCAAGTTGGATCGCTTTATTAGCATCGGCCAGAGCTTGCTGGAAGTCTCCCAAATTATTGTGGGCATTGGCTCGGACTAAGTAAGCAGCGGCGATTTTTGGGTTGAGTTCAATTGCCCTATTGGCATTATCAAGTACCCCCTGCGCATCCCCTGCTTGGCCACGAGAGATAGCCTGCTTGATGAAATCTTCTGCCGTTGTTTGACTGATCAAAACTGTGTTCTTAGGCAATGCTTGTACCTGTTGAGAGGGGAACAACAGAGACTCAAACCCAGAAATGCTAACTAAACTCAGTATTGCTGTCCAGCGAATCAATGATTTCATGATTGTTCAAGAGGAAGTTATGGATAGATCAATATCATTTCATTGCCAACAGCAAACTCTTGTTAGCAGAGATCAGCGATAACCTGCTGTACAATTTTCAGAGCCCGATCAACTTCTGCTTCGCTGACAATCAGAGGCGGTACAAACCGGACCACCTTGGGACCCGCAGGAACTAGTAGTAGCCCTGTATCCATCGCCGCTTTGATCACTTGAATAGACGTCAGATCAACTTCGTTTTTGAGCACCAAACCATTGATCAGTCCCCAGCCGCGAACTTCGGCAATAGCATGAGGGTATTGGGTAGCAATGGTACTCAGTCCACTCCGCAATTGTTCCCCTCGTTGGGCTGCATTCTCTAGCAAATGATCTGTTTCTAAGGTCTTGAGAACAGCCAAAGCTGCTGCACAAGCCAAAGGATTGCCGCCAAACGTGCTGGCATGATCTCCGGGTGCAAAGACACTGCAAGATTCCTTGCTGAGCATCGCTCCAATCGGAATTCCTCCAGCCAAACCTTTCGCCAGGGTGAAAATATCGGGTTCAATCCCTAAGTGCTGATGACCCCAGAGTTTTCCAGTCCGCCCCACTCCCACCTGTACCTCATCCAGGATCAACAAGATCCCTTTTTCATCGCAAATCCGACGGACGCCTTGAAAATACTCTACCTGCCCAGGGCGAACACCACCTTCCCCCTGCAAGGGTTCTAAGAGAATAGCTGCGACTTGGCGTTGACCTTGATCGAGGGTTGCGATTTTATCCTCCAATGCCACCAAATCATTGAAAGGCACATATTCAAATCCCGGCACCAGGGGATCAAAATGTTTTTGATATTTAGGTTGAGCCGTCGCCGTAATCGTAGCTAGTGTCCGCCCGTGAAAACTGGCATCTGCCGTCAAAATAACAGGCTGATCAATCTTCAAGACTGTATGAGCATACTTGCGGGCCAGCTTAATTGCTCCTTCATTGGCCTCGGCCCCAGAATTACAGAAAAAAGCTCGATCCGCGCAAGAATGCTGGGTTAACCAATGGGCCAGCTCTCCCTGCTGAGGGATGTAATACAAATTAGAGACATGATGTAATGTCTGAATTTGGGACGTCACCGCTGTCACCAAAGCCGGATGGGCATGACCCAAGGTACATGTCGCAATCCCCGCCACAAAATCTAGATACTCACGCCCATTCGTATCCCAAAGGCGACAGCCTTGTCCCCGTTCCAGTGCGATCGGAAAGCGACCATAGGTGGTCATCACATCCTGATCAAACGCTGTTGCACTAAATGCATCTGTCTTAGGCACAACAACTGTAGACGAATCTTGAACAAGGTTAGTAGGGCTCACAAGCACTCCTTCGCCGACAAAAAAAGATTGACTTACATTGTAGAGGCAGACTTTCGCGAATTGCGATCCAATCCTGCTTTCACCCAGGTAATGCAATCCCATTCGCTGCTAAAAATCTTAGGTGCGGCAATATTATTGAGGCGGGTGGGCGGGTAATGGTCGTAAAAAAACTTGCCTGCAATCTCAGAAATAATGACTAGGTTTTGCTTGTAAATGTAACGTTGTTTGAAATAGTCCATGCCCTGAGCATCTGGGGCTACCTCGTCTAAATGTTCCCTAGCGATCGCCAAGATACCTTCGAGTTGGCTGGAATGCAGCCCAGCCGGATTATTGGCCCGATGCCACTCGCTCCGATGACCCAGCTCTGAGAGCAGGCGATAGGCATAAATAGGAGTGCTAGCAATCTCGCTGTGAAGATAGGGAATAATCAGATGTCCATGATGAACAACGGACTGTTCGTATAAAAGTCGAGGGGAAGATGTCATATTTCAATGCTCCCTACTGGGTAAGGGCTTTCCAAAACTGCTGCATATTGCCAAACAAAGAGGGTTTGCTGACCTGCTCTGTTGCCATCATTGGGGCCAGAATTTCGCCAAGGCGTTCCCCCGAAGGACGAGTTGGCTCTGATGCAACTAACTGATACTCGCTACCTTCTGCCTCCGTTTCTGCCCACCAAACCTGCCAATCAGCAGGGTAGGCGTGAATCAAAGCTCCCCTCTCCAAAGGGAAAAAGCTATAACAGGATTCAATCCGACTCAGAAACCGCTCCCTTAGACTCCGACCTGCCATGCCAATGCCCACAATCGAGACATCTTCTAATTTGGGATTGAGCAAGATACAGAGCCGTTCTCCAGCCTGGTTACAAATTTGCTCGACTTTGCCCACTTCCACTGGGGTGGGGGCAATAAATACAAAAGCATCATCTTCCGGCTGCACGGGTTCGACTAATTCTTCGATGCCTCTAAGTTCATGGGGAATATCCTGCCACTGATGGCGAGCGAGAGCGGCAGCTCCGGTATCGGAGAAAAAGACTTTGACGTTTCCCTTGAGTTCAAGAAGTTGGCTTAAGTATTGCTGAGCCACGGGCAGGGGCTTGAGTTCAGGAATAGCAATCTCAATTTGTAGCAGCGTTTGATCAGCTGCGATCGCAGCCTTAGTCGCTTCAACCGCCTGCGATATTGATGCTTCCAAGGAGTCGGGAAATACCATCTCATCTCTCAAAGGAACAATAGGCCGCGAGCTTGAGATTAATTGTTCAATCATCACGCCAAGACCTTGACTTCTATTTTGACTTAAAATCACCTCAAACTAAACCCATCTTGCTGCATCCCAAGCTGAGTTTGAAGTTGAAAGTGACGATTCAACCCACTCAGACTTATCTGTTATGCGCATAGGGGCGAATGCCTTGATCACGGTTGGCGGCAGATGAACACTCATGCAATGCTTAAGGTCAGCCATCTTAGAAGTAAAGAACAGCACGAATGCGTTTATTTCGCCAGCTTACACTTTCAGCCTGTAGTATTACTTTGCTATTGCTAGGCAATCCCAAACTTGCTCAATCCCAACCTCAAGACTTTGACAAAGTAGAGATTCAGACTGTTCCTGTCGTTGAAGGGATTCATATGCTGGTTGGAGAAGGCGGAAATATTGGTGTTTCTGCAGGAGAAGATGGGGTTTTCCTGATTGACGATCAGTTTGCACCTCTGACTGCCAAGATTAAAACTGCGATCGCTCAAATTTCCAATCAACCGCTACGATTTCTCCTCAACACCCATTGGCATGCCGATCATACGGGTGGCAATGAGAACTTCGGTAAAGCAGGCACCGTGATTATCGCCCATGATCAGGTACGAGAACGCCTCAGTACCGAGCAATTCCTCAAAGTCTTTGACCGCAAAGTTCCAGCCTCTCCAGCCAGCGCCTTACCGATTATCACCTTTGGCGATACCTTAACCCTGCATCTAAACGGTCAGACCATTCATGCTTTCCATGTAGACGCAGCCCATACGGACGGTGACTCTGTGATTCACTTTCAAGAAGCAAATGTCATCCACACCGGGGATGCCTATTTCAACGGTCTCTATCCCTTTATTGACACTGAACATGGGGGCTCTATTAATGGCATGATTATGGCCGTTGAGCGCATCTTAGCGGTTACTAATGAGAAAACCAAAATTATTCCTGGGCACGGCCCCCTGTCCAATCGAGCTGGATTAGTAGCCTACCGTCAAATGCTGCTAGATGTGCGCAGCCGTACCCTCTCGGCTATTCAAAAGGGAGAAACCTTAGAGAACTTCCTAGCCGCTAAGCCAACCGCTGACTATGACAAAACTTGGGGAAAAGGTTTTCTTCCGCCCAAGAAGTTTCTCACTATTGTTTACCAGGATCTGGCCAAGAACTAAAATACTAAAGCACCTCGTCACTCCAACTCGCTCTGTTCGGTCCCTAATTCTCACCACCGATCAAGCTAAGTAATGATGCATTGACTAGCCTGCGACAGTTGCAAGTCCATTATCCCGACCCAGGGAAGGTGTGGCTCCCATCAGACCCAAATCACAGCTCAAAAAATTATGGCGGTTTATCCAGCGCGAAAATATCGATCGGCTGTTACTTGTTCTCACGCTATTAGTTCTATTTAGCTCTATTGGGTTAACCCTCACTGAGCCCGACTTATCATTGCTAGATAGCTTATGGTGGAGTGTCGTCACCCTCACCACAGTAGGTTACGGAGACATTGCGCCTAGCACCCTGATTGGCCGGGTGATTGCCATTATCAATATGGTGATTGGCATTGGCGTACTAGCCATATTTAGTGCCACATTGGCCAGCATTCTCGTTGATCGAAAAATTAAAGAAGAGTTGGGAATGAGCAACTATCACTTCGAACAGCATATTATTCTGTGCGAATGGAATCATCGAGCTGCTAGTATCATTCGGGAACTGAGACTAGACCCCCAGAGCACCCAAACCCCCATCGTCTTAGTTGCCGATATTGAACGCAAACCCATTGATAGTGAGAATTTGTATTTCATCCGGGGTCAAGTCTCTGATGAAACCTTAAATCGAGCTAATTTATCCCACGCCAGTACGGTCATTATTCTCGGAGATGATCACTTAGAAGAGACTGCCCGTGATGCTAAGTCAATTCTGTCCACGCTAACTATCGAAAGTATTAATCCCCACACCTATACGATTGTTGAGATCGTTAATCAAACCCACGCCATTACCTGCCGACGAGCCCAAGCCAATGAGGTCATTGTTAGTAGCAATTTGAGTAGCATGTTGATTTCTCAAGCCACACTCAATCATGGGATTTCAGAAGTTATTTCTGAGCTACTCAGTTTCCAAATCGGTAATCAACTCTACAAAATTCCGCTTCCCCATTCCAAAATCAACCAACCTTTCATCGATGTATTTATATACATGAAGCAAACCTACCAAAGCATCGTGGTCGGCATGCAAAAAGGAAAAGAAGGAAAAGTGATTTCTAACCCAGATACGAATGAAATTTTAGAGCAGGGAGATTATCTCATTATCATTGCCACTGAGAACCCTCAGCAACAAGCAAAACTACAATCAGAAAATTCTAATATCTAAATCTAGCTTCACCCCATTATCTCCCATACAAAAGTTAAAGCTGAGCGGAATCATATGAATTCCAACTCAATCTAAACTGGGCTTCCTCTTCAACTAGACAGATTTTCTGGCCATTACAGCTCAGCTACAGATCGCTCAATTAACCGACGGGCTAAGGTTTGAACACCAGTATGCTCATAGTACTTCGCAGAAATATCAAGAAAGGCACCTAGGTAGTCGAGCTTGCTCTGAGACCCCTCCAAGAAACCCGCCAAGCCATCCACAACGTTGCTTTGAGTAATCCCTTTATCTGCAACAAAAGAATCTATCCAGTCTTTAGTTGATTCAAAACTCTCGGTAATAAAAGCCAGCTTGTGTTTGGAGCTGTCACCCGGAATCGCATCTTTGACTCCCTTAAAGGTGCGATTGTTGTCTAAATCCGATGGCCCCATTCCTTTGATACTGGATAGAACTTTTGCAGAAAAACCGGCCCCCAACGGAATCACACCATCAAACGACACCAGAGCTGCCATCCGAATCAGGGACTCGCCACTGTAATCACTGAGGGATCTGACAAAATCTCCCAAACTATCCCCAGGGATGCCATTAATATTGCAAAACGCCACCACTTCGGTGACCAATTTAACACTGAGGTCAATCGTCTGGGCTTTCTCCGGCTTAGGGGTAATGTTTTTCAAAAAACCTAAAAAAGTATCTTGGCCAATTCGGTTCGCTAACGCGGCGGTGCCCAACATCCCTGAAGCAGAATCAACAGATTGATATAACCATAAAGCTCTCTGATACCCTTCCTTTTTGTCGTTGAACAACGTAGTGGCGCGTTCACCAATCGCCTGTACCATCGCTGCATCAGTTTCACCAGTCACGGTTTTGATGGTGTTGTCGAACCCCACTAGGTTATTCCATTGACCAGGCACAAATTTATCTAAGGACTTGAGGGACATCACGGTGATGCCTCCTTTAGGCAGCTTATCTACTAACTCATAGATTTTTTTACTCATGGTTGGCTCCTAAAATATCTGCAGTATCTGCTGTCAATCATTTGATAGGGTCATGCTGGCCCACTTTCATAGGTCAGGGTTGCTCAATTCGTAATTTCTGATCAGATTAAGTAGCAGGTTGGGGCAACGGACTCAACACAGGTGGGACCTTAAGCTTAGGAGCCTGTTTAACAGCAGTATTCTGACGCTTAGCAGCAGCACTCTGACTTGCTTGAGGTTGATCCGTAGCTTCTAGTTCGGATAATCCTTGTAAATCAAATTTTTGCAGCCATTCCACTCGATCTTCTTGGGAAAATGACATATCTCGTGATAGAACCTTGACCTGGTAGCGATCGTTGACCAGCAAACCTGTCGCCGTAATGCCCTGGTTAACAGTGGGATAACCCGAAATTTTTTCTGTAGCAGCTTTGTATTTAATGGCAGCAGCAGGCAAACTCACCGTGTCATTAATGGTCAGCATAGCTAAGGTTTTGCCGTTCTGATTGAGTTTGTACTCAGCAAACCCTTTCTTCTCTTGAGAAGGAATAACATCGAAGTCTCCTTCTTTTGCTGGGAAAAATTGATTAAACCTGCCACCTTTCTCGGCTTCCTTACTAACGGCAGCAGGCTTACCAAATCCGGTGGTATCTTTTTGAACTTGGTCGTACGTGCTGGGGGCAGATGTTGTACAAGCTGTCACTGAGAGTATGAGAGAGACAAGAATGGGGACTAGTCGTCTCAACCACCGATTTGGGAGCATTGGAGGCCTCCATATATAAATTGTGCCACGGGGATGTGCTTAGCATTCTACTATTATCAATTCAAAGAATAAAATTACGATCGCTCAGAGATGATCAAATCGTGACGATTTTGGGAACAAATTCTTAGCAAATATCTACATTAAGTATTCAGACACAATTTGTTTCTTTTTTGAGACAAATTAGTTTATAAAGATTCATGAAGGATCTGGATCTCCTCTCGTCAGCACTGCCTCCTTGGCTCGGTGCTGAAGTCTAACCTCAAATTATTGCAGTAGAGTTCTGTGTGTCCTATGAAATATAAAGTTCTGACAATTTTTACTAGCCTTTCTGTATTAGCCGCGACTGGTGGCATGGCCTCGGCACAATCCGAAACCGAAGCCTCCTCCGAAGAATTGAGCCCAGAAGCAATGGAAATTCTTTGTGAGCGTTTTCCACTCAATTCTCGATGCGAGGGTAACGCCAGCACTTCTGAAGAAGAGCCTGCTATGGAAGCTCCCGCTGAAGAAGATCCTGCTATGTCCGAAGAAGAGCCTGCCATGGAAGCTCCTCCTGAAGGTGCTCCTAGCATGGAAGCTCCTCCTGAAGATCCTGCTATGTCCGAAGAAGAGCCTGCCATGGAAGCTCCCACTGAAGATCCTGCTATGTCCGAAGAAGAGCCTGCCATGGAAGCTCCCACTGAAGATCCTGCTATGGAAGCTCCCACTGAAGATCCTGCTATGGAAGCTCCCACTGAAGATCCTGCTATGGAAGCTCCCGCTGAAGAGTCATCACCTGAAGAAGTCCCAGTTGAAGAACCATCTTCTGAAATACCGTCTGAAGAGATGGGAACTCCCGATGAAACTACCACTCCTTAGTCGAGTAATCATCTGTTGAAAAAATCTAAGTCAGAGAGCTACCAGAGCACTCTCTTCGGTAGCTCTCTGACTTAAGTATTAAGATTCTGGGTATATATCGCAATCTGAATTCTATTGACATACTGTGTCACTAAAATTGCATAAAAATCCTTACCGCCCAACATCAAAGCTGTTCAAGATTTCAGCGTTCTAGTTCGGTGAGGTCATGTTTGATGTTGATAAGTTTATTATTGCTGTTTATTTGATGTATTGATAGTCGTTCATAGCGATTGTTGAACTTTATGTACTTCTTAACGTTCAGGCTTTGGGAACAAATTTAGAGCCAATAGCAATAATACTTATTTAGGCACAATTTGTTTTAATATTAAAACAAATTAGTTTACAAAGATTTACGAAGGAACTACCGATCCTTCTCTAGCATCTCGGTCAGCGCAGACCAATAATTGTCGTTTAGTGAAGCTTTGTGTGTCGCCATGAAAACCAAATTTTTAACGATTGCTGGCCTTTTCCTACTAGCTACTAGTGGAGGAATTGCCTCAGCAGAATCTGATAAAGCGCCTGAAGAGCTGAGCCCAGCGATTATGCAGATTCTTTGCGAGAACTTCCCTTTAAACTCTCGATGTACAGGTGAAGCAAGTGCTGTGCCCGTGGAGGCAGAAGCTGCTCCGTCAGAAGAAGTCATTTCTGAAGAGCCTAGCCACAACACAGAAGATTCCTCGGACGCTAGTGCTGCAGAGGGGACTATTGTTGAAATTGCCAGTGCAAATGAGTCATTCAAGACGTTAGTGGCTGCTATCGAAGCAGCAGACTTGGCAGAAACCCTATCTGGTGAAGGGCCTTTTACTGTTTTTGCTCCTTCGGAAGAGGCATTTGCAGCTCTTCCTCCTGGCACTGTTGATGCCCTTCTCAAGCCAGAGAACAAAGATAAGTTAGTCAAGATTTTGACCTATCATGTTGTTCCTGCAAAAGCCTTATCGACGGAATTACAGTCGGGAGAGGTAGCTACGGTAGCAGGTGATCCTGTGCAAGTGACGGTTGAAGAAGGAGGGATCAAGGTCAATAATGCCTCCGTTACTCAAGCTGATGTCATGGGAAGCAATGGTGTTATCCATGCTATTGATAAGGTTTTGCTACCTCCCAATTTGTAAGCTAATCAGCGGCATTAGTCGATAAATACTAGCTCAGGGCAAATGTTGAGGTTGCAGCCTCAACATTTGTTCGTTAGAGGTGCTTAGGTAAGATGGGTTGGCTACAAAAATCACACAAACTTATCCTACATACCCTCAAATCGAGCAATCCTACGAAAGATTCAATATCTGTGTTCTTGCCGCTTGCTATAAGATTGTAGCCATAGATGTTTTAGACTTTGCGGACGGTACCTTGTCATTCTCCACAGACGATTTTGCTAAAGCGCTCGCCCAACACGATTATTCCTTTGAAGTGGGACAAACTGTCTTGGGAAAAGCTGTTAACTACGATAGCGATGGGGCTTACATAGATATAGGAGGCAAAGCGACTGCCTTTCTTCCTAGCCAAGAGGCCTCTCTTAGCAAGCAATTCAAGCTGGAAGAACTTGTTCCTCTGGATGAAGAGCGCGAGTTCTTAATCATGAAAGGCCAAGATGCCAACGGCCAAGTGACGTTATCGATTCGTCGCCTTGAACTCAAATTGCTCTGGTCAAAGTTATTGGATTTACAATCTGAAAATCAAAGTATTCAGGTCACGGTGACTGGAGTGAATAAAGGGGGAGTTACTGCCAATGTGGAAGGGTTACGGGGTTTTATTCCCCGCTCTCATTTGTTAGACCGCGAGGATCTAGAATCACAAATTGGGAGTCAACTCACAGTGAACTTTTTAGAAGTTGATCCTGATCGCAAGAAACTAGTGCTGTCCAATCGGATGGCTGAACAATCTAGCCGAATTGGAGATTTGGAAATCGGCCAATTGGTGAGTGGCACAGTATCAGACCTGAAACCTTTCGGGGCATTTATCAAATTACAAGGTCTGACAGGTTTACTCCATATCAAAGAAGTTAGCCAAAGTTTTGTTCCTAACCTGAGTTCAGTTCTCAAGATCGGGGAACCGATTAAAGCGATCGTTTTAGATTTGGATCCAGGTCGGGGGCGAGTCTCACTTTCAACTAAGGTGCTGGAAAACCGTCCCGGAGAAATCGTAGATAGTCTTGAAGCAGTTATGGCTGAGGCGGAAATTCGGGCCAATCGCTATGCGGAAAAATTGCGCCAGCAGTAAATTTTCTTCTGGTCTCACTGTTTATGGCAAAAATTAGGGCATCCTAGATTGTCAGCAGTTAATACAGCGGCGCTATGGCTGAACATTTGCAGCAGGATACTCGAATAGCCAACAGCCATCGTATTGCTTCTGCCCTCACTGCCGGAAATATTGTCACGATCGCCATCCAGCTTTTTCGTAAGCAAAGTGACGATTACATTACCACTAGTTTGCAATCCAACCTCTGGTTCTTTCTAACCATTCTGGGTGCGAGTTGTCTAGGTGGCGTGGGGTATGTTCTTGGACAATCGTTAGGCTTTGGTTGGACGAATATCGTTCTGTTAGTCGTTGTTTTTTCGCTGCCCCTCCTAGCCTATGGTCGTGGTCGAAAAATAGCGACAGGTGGTATGCTTTCTCGGATCATTTTCAACCAACTCATCAACCGTTCCGAAACAAAAACAGAGATTCAACAACGGATCTTTCCCAGGATATGGGCTTACTTCCGCGCAGAATTGCTCTTTTGGTTAGTTCTGAGTGGGATTTACGTTGGGTTTGCCTTTATCCTGGGTTTCATCCTCAGGACACTTTTTTCCTCTGTACGCGCACAGGATATCATCGACTTTTTTATCAATACAGAGTTCAATGTTTCATCTCTACTGACCCTGATTGCCACCATTGGCTTGTTTCTACTGTTGTATATAGGAGTTATTTTATTTTTTAGCTACTTTGTGGCCAGACTTTGGCTTTTTGACGTCATGATTGCTTTAGAAGACGTCACTGCAATTCAAGCTATTACCAGAAGCTGGCAACTTACCCGTACGCAAGGCTGGCAGTCGTTAGCGGTCGTATTGATCTGCGGATTACTCCTCATTCCACCTTTTTTGGTGAGTTCGTCTCTATCTTTTTTCGGAGTATTTGGGCTTTTGTTCGTGGCCATTATGGCTTTTCCCCTTTACCAAGCCACCAAAGCGGTCATGTATTACGATTTGCGCAGTCGCAATGAAGGATTAACCTTTGATCTTAATATTGTGGCCAAAAACCCGCAAACCCAGTTGCAACGGGTTATTTTGCAAACGCCAGAAAGTATAGAACTGGACTTGTCTTTAGGAGGAATTGGGAGTCGAGCATTAGCTTGGGCCATTGATCAATTTCTGCTATGGATAGGAATTTTCCTATTTTGGTATTTTGGGTCAGTTTTATATTTGACGATTCTGCTGCCCATTCTCACCCATTCCTTTTCAGCTTTCAAAAGCGGCGATCTCAACCAGTGGGTAGAAGCTATTGCCGCATTCTTGACCTTTATCTTGTCCAATGGCTATTTCATTGCTTTTGAAACCTTTTGGCAGGGCCAAACACCCGGTAAAAGAGTTGTTAGAATTCGAGTTGTTCGAGATTCCGGGCAACCCGTAGGTATCAAAGAGAGTAGCATTCGCAGTCTACTCAGTACCGTTGATGTGTTCTTCTTTTTTATCGGTGTTCTGTTGATTGGTGTAACCAAATCAGAGAAGCGATTGGGGGACTTAGTAGCAGGCACTTTGGTGATCCAAAACCAGCAGCAGGGTACAAACACGAACCATTACCCATTAGATTTCTCACCCCATAGCTCGCATATTTCAGAAACATTAATGGATAAGACCAATATTGAAGCCTTAACCCCAGACCAATTTCTGACCTTACGGGACTTTCTAGGTTATCGATCGCGCTTAGCCGTGGGGATGCGATCGCAAACCACCACCAAACTCGCAAACCAAATCCGGCAGCTTCTAGGACCCAACAATCAGCCGCTCAGCTTGGGAATAGATGACCTAGAACTTGTAGAAGCAACTTACTTAGCTTGTCAACAAGCAAACCAATCTTAGGTAGTCGCTCTCTTGCAACCGTCTCCAGATTTAAACCAAGCCTTACTTTTTGCCCTTGCCACGTTTCACTATCTCTAATTCAGGCAGGCGAAACGTTACAATCTTGGTCCAGTTTCCTCCATCAAAAATCACCGCTGCCTGACCATCGGCAACCCGCTGGACCTGTCCTTCGAAACCATAGTAGGTATCACCGGAATTAATCACACGAACTGCTGAACCGGGCAAAATCATGGCGCTCATTGCTTCGCTACTTATCTAACTGCATCACACTAGCTCTTATCATAGTGGACTGCCCTATCAATTGAACGAAGAAGGCGTAGCCTCTGCTAGAATCTTCGTTTTTTGCGATGGTTCGCGACGGATTCCACTAATCCAATGGCGATGAAATTGGTCAGTAGCGCTGAGCGTCCGTAACTCAGCCATGGCAAAGGAATACCCGTGACAGGTGCCAACCCAATTGTCATACTGATATTGACAAACACCTGAAAAACAATCATAGACAGCACACCAATAGCAATGAGAGACCCAAAATCATCCTCAGCATTGAGAGCGACTAGAATCAACCGCATACACAACAGCCAAATCGCCGCAATGAGCACGACACTACCGACAAAACCAAATTGCTCACCCACCGCCGAAAAGATAAAGTCCGTATGTTGCTCTGGAATGAAATTTAGCCCCGTTTGCGTCCCTTGATTCAGTCCCCGGCCCCAGAGCTGTCCCGAGCCAATGGCAATGCGTGATTGAATCAAGTGATAGCCACCCCCCAGAGGATCTTGTTCAGGATCAAGGAATAAGATGATTCGAGCTTTTTGATAATCCTGCAAAAAGCCCCAGGCTACACGGCCTAATCCTGCTGATCCTAGATTAATGAGGATTGCCCCCAACCCACCCACCACTCGCCAGGGAATGCTCAGCCAACCCACCAACCCCATCACAACTAACCACACCCCCCAACCCACCCATAACCATTGAGACGTCGCCTGGATATTGAAGAGGATGGCTGAGATCAAGGGTGAAAACATCAGGATGATCCATCCCAAGTTCGCATTTGCCCAATACAACATACCAATGGTAATGGCCCCAAAAACCAAGGACGTTCCTAAGTCAGGTTGGATCAGGACCAATGCCCAAGGCACAAAGGTAATAGCCAGAATCTTGAGGACTGAAAATAGCTTTGTGGCCGGTCGATGATGCAATAAGGCAGCCAAAGAGATAATCACACCTATTTTGGCAAATTCAGAGGGTTGCACATTAAAGCCTGCAACTGAAATCCACCGCTGGGCACCGAGCGCACTGGTGCCCATAAAGATGACCGTCACCAATGAGAGATTAGTTGCTAGATAGATGGCCCAATGCAAACTTAAGAGAATCTGATAAGGCCAGGTGGCGATTGTCATTGAGATCGCTACCCCTATGGCACCAATCGTCCAATGTTGCAGCCAATCCGTCCAGCCTTGAGTCGCTTGAGTACTCCGAATCAGAATTCCCCCAAACACTGTCAACCCAATCGACAACAGCAATAACCATCGGTCAATATTATCCCAGGGTTGAATCCAACTTCTCCAAGGAAACCACTTACGCAAAGATTTATTGATCAGCATAGGTGCAGAAATATCAAACTCTTTTTGAAGAACGCTGGCCTGATGCCTACTCTCATGTCAAAGCTGCTACTGAAGCCTTAGCCGCAACATCCGCAGCAATTTTTTGGAAGGCCAGGGCTGCCTGTGAAGATGGAGCACTGACCACAATCGGCTGGCCTTGATCTCCACCTTCACGCACAGGAATCTCCAGAGGAACACAGCCAATCAAAGGAACGCCTAGTTCCTGCGAAATCTTTTCGCCACCACCGGAACCAAAGATATCGTACTGGACCTCTGGGCGATCAGGAGGATTAAAATAGCTCATGTTCTCGACAACGCCTAACACCGGAACTCCCAATTGTTGAAACATTCTCAGCCCCTTACGGGCATCCAAGAGGGCAACCGTTTGGGGCGTGCTGACAATGACCACACCCGCCATCGGGACTGCCTGTGCTAACGTCAACTGAGCATCCCCAGTCCCTGGGGGTAAGTCCACAATCAGATAATCCAACGTCCCCCAATCAACTTGATATAAAAACTGGCGAATAATGCCATTTAACATCGGCCCTCGCCAAATAACAGGCTGATCTTTATCAATCAAAAACCCCATGGAGACTAGTTTCACGCCTTGGGCAACCGCAGGTTCCATCACATCGCCTTGAGCTTCCTTGCGAACCTCAACAACCGCATCTGTTAACCCCAGCATGGTGGGAACGTTTGGCCCATAAATATCAGCATCAATCATACCGACACTGGCACCCGTCTGTGCTAAAGCTACGGCAATATTGACGGCTACCGTGCTCTTACCCACACCGCCTTTGCCACTAGAAACCGCAATAATATTCTTGACCCCAGGCACATCAGTCCGATCAGGAACACTTTTCTGCTGAGGGGTTTCTGCCGTCACCTCTACTTCTACGGCAGTAATTCCAGGCAAAGCCTGGACCGCTTGCTTGCAGTCATCCACGATCATTTCCCGCAGGGGGCAGGCAGGGGTTGTCAACACCAAGGTAAATTTGGCTATGCCATCCTGGATATCTACGTTACGGATCATATTCAGATCCACTAAACTCTTTTGCAATTCAGGATCTTGAACGGGTTGCAAGACCTCCAAAATCTTTTCAGGGGTAGGGGTTAGGATATCAGGCATAGTGTTCTCTATCAGAGTTCAATATCGGCTTTCACTGTATCAATTTTGTGGGAACAGGTTTACCTTAACAAAGGCATTATGCTCAACCAGTCCCTAGACTCCAATCGAAAACGGTCTACCGTCTCCCAACACATCTCAGTTCTAGAGACATCTACACTGGCGGATTGCGCCCCGTACGTTAGCTGTGAAAGCGACTTAAATGTCAAAGCACGTATTTTTGCGCACGGGTAAATAGCCCGCCACAGATTGCAATCCATCATTCTCTGCTGCTTCTGCCAACCTTTGGGCAACTTTGGCAGCATGTCTTTGGATCATGGACCACACCAGGGGCGATAACCACCCCCGCATCATGACGGAGTAAGAAACGCACGTCCCACAGATGCTGGATTCTAAGCGATAGGTCACTCTTTCTTCTACCCCTGGCAAAGCGCAAATTCGGAAACTAACCAGTTCTCCTGGATTAACTCGCTCCACAAAGATACGAAATGGCAAAGGCACCATTCGACTCACTGCCTGGTAAATCAGACCTGGCTTGGGGACCAATCCATAGGGAACATTCGTACTTGTAATTAAAGGGTGCCAAGACACATCCGCTAAATCGACAACTTTCCGCCAAATCGAATCCACAGACGCTGAACTGACGGCTTCATAGTGTTTGACCAAAGACCAGCTAGGTTGGCTTCGCTTCCAGATATTAAACTTAAGCAACCATTGGGGGCTCACAACAGCTTTCCTAAGATGATTTTGGACATGTCGACTCAGAATTGAGAGAGTTTTTTTGAATTAGAAAAACTGAACAACCTAATGTTGATAGGAAATAATCAATAAGCTGCCTTCAATCTCATCCTATCGAGATTAGAGTTGAGAAGCTAGCAAAGCAGAGTAAGCCAAGACCATCCTTCAAATTTAGCTTAACTCTCCGCACGTAGAAGTGCTCTGAATTTAATAATCTCAAAAATAAAATAGAATTTTTGTCTAAATATGCCAGAGTTCCAGTTCAATACCCTTAGTAGTTATTCCTGAGCGTCAAGATTTTGAGATTCTCTCACCCCAATCAACACCTCAACTTAAACTGCAGACCACTCAGATCAAGTTCTAAATCCGCCAAATTAGAGCTTGACTCCCAAAATAACCAGTCTTCGTCAAAAATTTATCAATCGTAACAATCAGGCGATTGCCGAGACCCATATGGCCAGCACAAATCACTTGAGTCTCTTCGCTAAACCACACCAACGAAATACGTGCTTTCAGCAAACTCACCTATTCCTCAGAGCATCGCTAGTCTTATGGAATAGGTAATGGCAGGTCTACTTTGATCTAGATACATCTCTAAACTATGAATACAAGATGTTTCAATGAATGATTCATAAATAGATATAGAAAATAAATAATCACGATGTAGCGATGACCAGGATGTACGCCTAGAGATTAGACCTATCATTCTTCAAGAACTCTTGCTTCTGGGTATGAGCGGAAAGTACTAAGGATATTTATGGTGCGATCGCAACCCAGTAGCGTCTGAGACAACAGGCCAATGATCGATCTCAGCTTTAATGTAAGAGTCACCCGTGATGATACTCCTCCCTGCTTTCGAGCACTCTAAGCTCGAACTAGTTTCGATCAAAGTTAAGTCTCAAATTATTTTGTCTATTGATCCTATTTTTATAGATTAATAGCTTATATTTTTAATTATCTAGAATATAAAGCTTCAGTAGCCTAAAATTTTGATTTTTTATAACCATAAGCTTAGGATATTGTCCTGTACAGTTTTTAGGCAATTTTGCGTTTACTGGCAGCCTTCCCAATCGACAGATTATGCTCAATAATTCATAAAGGACATTCCTTAAAATATCTTCGGTGCTTACTGCCGGTTTTCAAAAAACTCACGGTGGTCACTGCTTCAATAAAAACTGATAGGAGAATACCCAAAGTGAAACTCGCAGTATACGGAAAAGGCGGAATCGGTAAATCTACAACCAGTTGCAACATCTCAGTTGCCTTGGCCAAGCGAGGTAAGAAAGTCTTGCAAATTGGCTGCGACCCCAAACATGACAGTACTTTCACTTTGACAGGTTTCTTGATTCCCACAATCATCGATACTCTGCAAGAGAAGGACTACCACTACGAAGATGTTTGGCCTGAAGATGTGATCTACAAAGGCTACGGTGGTGTGGATTGCGTAGAAGCGGGTGGCCCCCCTGCTGGTGCAGGTTGTGGCGGCTATGTGGTCGGTGAAACCGTCAAGCTCCTCAAGGAACTCAATGCTTTTGATGAATATGACGTCATTTTGTTCGATGTCTTAGGCGACGTAGTCTGCGGCGGATTTGCAGCTCCTCTCAACTATGCTGACTACTGCATGATTGTCACTGACAACGGTTTTGATGCCTTGTTTGCCGCCAATCGGATTGCTGCATCTGTTAGAGAAAAAGCTCGCACCCATCCCCTACGACTTGCAGGTCTGATCGGGAATCGTACTTCCAAGCGTGACTTAATCGACAAATATATTGAGACTGTGCCCATGCCTGTCTTAGAAATCTTGCCCTTGATTGAAGATATTCGCGTTTCTCGGGTTAAAGGCAAAACCATGTTTGAGATGGCTGAGAATGATCCTGCTTTAGAGCCCGTTTGCAATTACTACTTAAACATTGCCGATCAGGTTTTAGCTGGACCTGAAGGTGTCGTACCTAATGATGCCCAAGATCGCGATCTCTTTGCTCTCTTGTCTGATTTCTATCTCAATCCCGCTGAGCCCAAGGCTGAGACTGAGGATGAAAAACTCGATTTGATGATGGTTTAATTTTTGCTCAATCACTGTTAGTTCGATTCTGCTAACAGTGATTAGCCTATTCCCCACATAGCTGCCGAACTAAGCAAAGGATTTTTAAGACTATGACGCTTGCTGAATCTCAACCACAAGCTCTCGATTTCGAATGCGAAACTGGCAATTACCATACCTTCTGTCCCATTAGCTGCGTTGCCTGGTTGTATCAGAAAATAGAAGATAGCTTTTTTCTGGTGATTGGCACTAAAACCTGTGGCTATTTCTTGCAGAATGCTATGGGAGTGATGATTTTTGCTGAGCCTCGCTATGCAATGGCGGAGCTGGAAGAAGGCGATATTTCAGCCAAGCTCAATGATTATGAAGAACTGAAGCGCTTGTGTGTGCAGATCAAACGCGATCGCAACCCCAGTGTGATCGTCTGGATTGGTACCTGCACCACCGAGATCATCAAAATGGACCTCGAAGGGTTAGCCCCGCGATTAGAATCCGAAATTGATATTCCCATCGTGGTAGCCCGGGCCAACGGCCTAGACTACGCCTTTACGCAAGGGGAAGACACCGTCCTTGCTGCTATGGCCCATCGTTGTCCTAAGAGCAATGCCGTCGTTGAAGAAGCTGAAAAACAGGAACGCGGCAACGCCATTACCTCTCTCCTCAATTTCGGCAAGAAGAAGGAAGATGTAGCCGTAGAAGAATCTGAATATCATGATCATGCGCCTCTAGTGATGTTTGGCTCCCTTCCTGATCCTGTAGTGACTCAACTGACCCTGGAGCTGAAGAAGCAAGGAATCAAAGTCAATGGCTGGTTGCCCGCCAAGCGGTTTACAGAGCTACCTGTCATTGATGAAGGCTACTATGTTGCTGGGGTGAATCCTTTCCTTAGCCGCACCGCTACAACCCTGATGCGACGCCGCAAATGCAAGCTCATTGGTGCTCCATTCCCGATTGGTCCTGATGGGACTCGAGCCTGGATTGAGAAAATATGCTCAGTCTTAGAGGTAGAACCTCAAGGTTTAGCAGAGCGCGAAGCCAAAATCTGGGAGAACCTAGAAGACTATATCCAGCTCATTCGCGGGAAATCAGTCTTCTTTATGGGCGACAACTTATTGGAGGTGTCATTAGCCCGCTTCCTGATTCGTTGTGGCATGACTTGTCCAGAAATCGGCATTCCCTACATGGATAAGCGCTATCAAGCTGCAGAGCTGAAATTCTTGGAGCAAACCTGTCATGAGATGGGTGTGCCTTTGCCTAAAATTGTCGAGAAGCCAGACAACTACAACCAAATCCAGCGAATTTATGATCAGGATATTGATCTAGTCATTACCGGTATGGCCCATGCCAATCCCCTAGAAGCTCGTGGAATCAGCACCAAATGGTCTGTTGAATTCACCTTTGCTCAAATCCACGGATTTACCAATGCCCGTGACATCCTAGAACTAGTTACCCGCCCCATGCGCCGGAACAATTCCCTCAAAGATTTGGGCTGGGACAAACTCGTTAAGGAAGAAGCAAAAGTCTAGAATCTACTCAAGTCAGCCGTTACCTGACATAAAAAAGCCCTCTGTCATGCAGAGGGCTTTTTTATGTTGAGATTAGTAATATCGATTTCAAAGGGAATTATACAAGACCCAACTAGGGGCGAAGCAAAGTAGCTACCCCTAATCAAGTCTTGCAGTCAGTAAACTTAAAATCTTTTAATTTCCATGAACAGCTTTATCCTGTTTCATGGAACTCATAGACTCAGCGTCTACACCGCTTTAACATTCACTGCACAGGGACCTTTCCGTCCTTCTCCGATCTCAAATTCGACACTTTGGCCCTCTGCCAAATTTTCATTACTTACCTCAGAGTGGTGTACAAATAGATCGCCGCCACTTTCCTGTTCGATGAAACCGTATCCCTTCTGGGCGTCGAACCACTTAACTTTACCTTTTGCCATTGTTTCCTCTTTGTTTGCCTGATGTTATGTTGATCCCTTATTTAAGAAGCACATGACTTCTTTAGTTAGCTATGGGGTTCGACACTGAGTCATTCCATAGAATCAGAGACTCAGCACATTATAGGAGAAAAAACTCAAACACAGTGGTATGGACGGAATAAATGTCCATGTTCACAGATTATTTCTTCAAATTGCCATGAATCGTCAACGTTTTTTACTATTGATATCAGCAATTATACTCATTGCCATTTCTTGGTTTGGCGTATTCAAGTCGCGTTCAGGATTAGTCACTCGCTCCTTGGTATCTCAGGATATCCCCATGATCTTTATGGCTCCCCAGGGCAGTAACAAGGTACCCGGTGTGCTGATTGCGCATGGCTTTGCGGGTTCGAAACAACTTATGCTGGGCTACGGTCACACCTTTGCTCAGGCAGGCTATGCAACTTTGCTATGGGATTTTAGTGGACATGGCGGTAATCCAGCCCCTCTGAACTTGACGAGTCTCCAACCCGATCTAGAGGTTGCCTATGAAACTCTCAAGGAACAACCTGAAGTAGATCAAGAGCGATTGGGGATATTGGGACACTCTATGGGCAGCAGTGCGGTCATGATGGCCAGTATTGAGCAGCCCAATCGATTTGCGGCCACGATTGCCGTGTCGCCAACCCGAGCAGACGTCACCCCCGATCGTCCCGCCAATTTGCAACTCCAAGCAGGAAGTGGTGAGGGGCGCTTCGTTGAGAGTGCCAGGAGCCTATTACAAGTTGCTGGAGGTGAAAATCTAAATTTGCTTGAGGGCAAGGGGCGATCGCTAATCATTGTCCCTAACGTGGAACATATTACGATCTTGTTCAGTGATATCAGCCATCAAAAGGCTCTGCAGTGGCTCAATCAAACCTTCAACCAAAACAACAAGAGTACCTATGTAGATCGGCGCATGGGCTGGTATGGCTTACACCTCTTAGGGGGGCTGATGGCCATTGCTGCGCTTGTTCCGATTGTCGCTCCCCGCTCAAATCCCTTACAAGCCCCCCCAACGTCCTGGCTAAGCTGGGGAGGCCTCCTGGTCACACCTGTGGCTGCAACATCAGGCATTGTTCTCGTAAGTCAAAGACTGGAGTTAGAAAATTTAGGTGGATTGAAGGTCGGCGGTGCTTTGGGAATTTGGTTTCTGTTGGCAGGACTGGCCTGGCTAGGGATTCAACTGCAAACGCCTTCAAAGGCTCGTCGGCTAGGTAAGCTACTGTCTTTAAAAACGCTGGGCTTAGGGCTCTTGGTGTTTATTCTCTTATGGTTTGCTTTCGGGGCCATGGCCCAAGTCGTCTGGTTGCAATGGTGGTTGATCCTGGCTCGCTTCAAGCTATGGCCAATATTGTCCCTTGCCTGCCTGCCTTGGTTCCTGGCATCAAGCCTAGCTCAACAACGCCTAAGCAGAGGTAAACGGGTACTGTGGTGGTTGGGGGAAAACGTTGTATTGATTGGCGGATTAATCCTTACCATTCACTTCCTCCCGCAACTAGGATTTATTTTCTTGCTACTGCCCATCTTCCCCATCATTTTTGGCATTCTGTCCTTTGTCGCGGCTCAGGTTAAAGATGTTTGGAGCTATGCGATCGGCAGTACCCTCTTTTTTGGATGGACGTTAGCTGCAGCGTTTCCCCTCGTTGCCTAATAAAGCAAACTGATCGCTTGGCTCTGTACCGTTGAATTACCCCAGAGCCACATCCAAAAACATCATGACCACAAACCCTAACAGGATGCCCAGCGTTCCTTCTTGCTGAATTCCTTTGCGGCTGGTTTCGGGAATAATTTCATCGCTAATCACAAATAGCATCGCTCCAGCCGCGAACGCCATTGACCATGGCAAAAGAGGTTGTGCCAAGCTGACAATGCTGGCTCCGATAATGCCTCCAATCGGTTCAACTAAACCCGTTAAGAAGGCAACGCCTAGGGCATAAGCTGCTGAATAGTCCAAGGAGCGAAGAGCCACAGCTACCACGAGCCCTTCTGGTAGATTTTGCAGGCCAATCCCAATCGCAAGGGCAATTCCACTCGCTAAAGCCCCGCCACTAAAGCCCACACCTACCGCCATGCCTTCAGGGAAATTGTGGAGGGTGATGGCCACCACAAATAACCAAGTCCGAGCCAAACTAGAGGAGGCAGGTCCTTCTCGGCCCTTAAAGAAATGCTCATGGGGAAAGTTATTGTGTGCTAACCATAGGAACCCACCCCCAAGCAAAATTCCCATCACCATAATCAATGCAGCCTGCATTTTGGAATGTCCTTGGCCTAGCGCCAATTCTGTTCCTGGAACTAGCAGGGAAAAGGCTGTAGCGGCCAACATCACTCCTCCACCAAATCCCAGAAAAATGCCTTGCAAGCGATCCGTTAGCGTTCTCACAAATAAAACGGGTAGTGCTCCTATTCCCGTGGCCATACCAGCACATAGACTGGCGACTGAGCCGATGACAATCAAATTCATGGAGGTTGAATATCCTAATGTTCGAGTCGGTTAGAGGACACCTGAATAAAGTTGCATCACTTGGGAAATAGGCAATCGCGACAGTGCTCCTAGGGTGATGGGAGAGGTATGCCCTCGGTCCAAATGCTCTGCCCCTGCACAAGCAATCATGGCAGCGTTATCCGTGCAGAGGGCTAGCGGGGGAAACAATACTTGCAGGTGATGTTTTTGAGCTGCTTCTTGCAAATGGTAGCGGAGGGCACTGTTGGCTGCGACACCACCGCCAACGGCGATGGTCGATAAACCATAGTTCAAAGCACAATTAATGGTGCGTCGGGTTAGAGCCTGGGCAACCGTCAACTGAAAACTGGCCGCCATATCTGCCACAGGCAATTCCACTGCCCGCTGTTGATGGGATTCCACCAGCCTCAAAACAGCTGTTTTGAGGCCACTGAAACTAGAGTCGTAGGGATGAAAGCCCCCCTCTGGCAAAGAAATTTTGCCCTCTGGCAGCTTAAATCCTTGAGGGTTCCCTTTGTTGGAAATCTGATCGATGGCTGGCCCCCCTGGATATCCTAACCCTAGTAGACGGGCTACTTTGTCGAAGGCTTCTCCGGCAGCATCATCGCGTGTTTGGCCCAGGGTTTGATATTGACCACAGTCCTCTACTTTGATCAGACTGGTATGGCCACCTGAGACTAACAAGCACAGGAATGGCGGACATAAATCTGGATTCTGCAAATAGGAGGCAAAGATATGTCCTTCCAAGTGATGTACCCCGATGAGAGGCTTATTGTGCAACATGGCTAGAGTCTTGGCCGCGGTTAGCCCTACTAATAAGGCCCCGACAAGTCCTGGAGCACAGGTGACAGCAATCCCTTCGATGTCATCCCAGGTGACGTTTGCCTGAGAGAAGGCATTGGCAATGACGGAGTTAATAAATTCCACGTGTTGGCGGGATGCAACTTCAGGCACCACACCGCCATAGGGACGATGAATGTCAATCTGTGAGGAAACGACATTGCTTAAAATGTGACGTTTTCTTACAACTGCGGCGGCAGTTTCATCACAACTCGTTTCAATTGCTAAAACTGTTGCCATAAACTGGTAACTTTTTGATGGTGTATGCGTGTAATCAGGGGCCTCGATTCTTTACCAAGACCCCAATCAAAGAGTATGATTGCTTCTAAGTCTATGCGTCTGCGCTGACAGAAAGCCAACGCTTTTTGTTAAATAAAAATTCTTGTTTCGTTTGTAAGGGAAACAATTTCTATGCGTCGATTGTTTGCTGTCTTTCTCGTAATGACACTTTGGCTTGGTTTTGCACCTCCAGCTTCCGCTGATATTGGTGGGCTTGTTCCCTGTAGTGAGTCCCCTGCATTCCAAGAACGGGCTGCTAAAGCTCGAAATACGACTGGTGATCCCAACTCTGGTCAAAAGCGGTTTGAAATGTATAGCAGCGCTTTGTGCGGTGCCGAAGATGGTCTACCCCGGATTATTGCAGGGGGACCTTGGAGCCGTGCAGGTGATTTTCTAATCCCCGGCCTGCTTTTCATCTATATTGCTGGTGGCATCGGCAATGCCAGTCGCAATTACCAAATTGCTAACCGTAAGAAGAATACAAAGAACCCTGCAATGGGCGAAATCATCATTGATGTACCTTTGGCTCTTTCTTCTACCGTTGCTGCGTTAGCTTGGCCGCTCACAGCGTTTAAGGAACTCACTTCTGGCAAGTTGACTGTTCCAGATTCTGATGTTACGGTCTCACCGCGCTAAGGGCATGGGTTATGCCCACCCAAAATTGATTCGGAGAAAGGTTTTATGAAGTTTTTTAGTACAGCCCCCGTTATTGCTTTTATCTTCTTTACCCTTACAGCAGGGTTTATGGTTGAGCTGAATCGCTTTTTCCCAGACATATTGTTTTTCCCTTACTAGGGTGAAATAATTGGGTTAAGCCTAGGTTTAGATTTGAGTTCGACAGCTAGCTCTTGTACGGGTTGCTTCATTTCTCTTTAGTGCGGATTAGTAGCAGAGAAAAATAGTTCTCTTGAAATATCGCACACATCGACGAGAGATGCAGGCTAAAAATTTAGAACAGCAGATTAGAGAGCGTCAAAACCACATTCATCAGATTGTGGTTACGGCTGAACAGATGAGAAAGATTGAATCACGTGTCTTTCTGTCGGGGATGCCTGTTTCTGCTCTTATGGAAAAGGTTGGGGGTCTGATTGCACAGCGCATTCAGACCCTTTATCCGTATGTAGATACACCCAGCGTAGGACTTTTAGTAGGGCCTGGGCACAATGGCGGCGATGCCCTTGTTATCGCTCGTGAACTGCATTTTAGAGGGTATCAGGTCAGGGTTTATCGTCCATTGGCCAAAGCGAAAGAGCTTACTGACCAACATGCTCGATATGTTGCTTCTCTAGAGATTAGCATCTGCGGAAATATAGATGAACTCAAACAGAGCGATCTGCTGATTGATGGACTGTTTGGGTTTGGCCTAGAACGACCCTTAGAAGGAGAAATTGCAGATTTAGTACACCAAATTAACATTTGGCCCCAGCCAGTAGTCAGCATCGATATTCCTTCAGGTCTACATACAAATACAGGTGAAGTCTTAGGGGCAGCCATTACAGCTACGCATACGCTGTGCTTAGGTTTATGGAAATTGGGGCTTCTGCAAGACCAAGCGCTGGCCTATATCGGTCAACCTCAACTGATTGACTTTGATCTTCCCTTGGCGGATATCACTACAGTGTTGGGGGCTACTCCTCTCATCCAAAGAATTACGCGTACTGCTGCGATCGCTAACCTCCCTCTACACCGCCATCCCAACACCCATAAATATCGACAGGGGCAGTGCCTGATCATTGGAGGTTCTCAAAAATATGCAGGTAGCATTGTCCTTACTGCCCTGGGGGCTCGCGCCACTGGCGTAGGGATGTTGACGATTGCTGTCCCCGCCTCCCTTAAACCTTTATTGCTGCAATCTGTTCCTGAAGCCCTAGTGATCGCTTGCCCTGAATCTGGTACAGGAGCGATCGCGAATCTGCCTGCGAATCTATCTTTAGATAAATTCGATGTCATCGCTTACGGGCCGGGGGCTACCACCGAGACTGACTCCATTCTCACAACCGTAATGGCCTGTCCTTGCCCACTGATCTTGGATGCTGATGGCCTCGGTCTCTTAGCCCAAAATCAACCCCTCTCTATGCTTCAATCCCGGCAGGGCGCAACCATTCTCACACCGCACCCAGGAGAATTTGAGCGACTCTTTCCCGATCAGCAGACAGAAGATGTACTGACACAGGTGCAACAAGCGGCCCAGGACTCAGACGCCTACATTGTCTACAAAGGAGCAAAGGCCATTCTCGCCCAACCTCAGGGTCCGACATGGATTAACCCTGAGAGTACACCTGCATTAGCTCGAGGAGGTAGTGGTGATGTGCTGACGGGCATTTTGGCAGGACTTACGAGTCAGAACACAGAAGAACAGTCCCTAGCCCCTTGTCTCTGTAGTGGGATATGGTGGCATGCTCAAGGGGGACTTTTTGCGGCCCAAAACCGCACTGAACTAGGGGTTGATCCGACGACCCTCTGTCGATCTTTGATCCCTGCCCTTGCCAATGAAGTCAACAAAAAAATATCTCCCACATTGAGTGAGAGATATTGAACTTGCTCTAAAGCTTGTTTACTGACTAGGTATTCAGGCCCTTATATCTGAGGGATAGTCAAGGACTTATCCGCCAAATATATTGAGTAAATAAGGGGTTTGGGAAAGAACACCAGCTAGAACAGCACCACCGCAACCACCTAGCAGAAAACCGCTGCTAATGCCGCTCCACCCTTCTTTGGTTGCAAAATCACTAGGAGGATTGGGGGTAGTAATAGTTGCTACGGGCTTAGGAACTGAAACACTGATATACAGGGATATCGCAATCGTGAGAATGACGATAATACCCACTGCTGACAAGACACCTGATACAGCACCCAGTTGAGTCCCACGAGCAGGACCTGATGTGGCAAAAGGTCCATACAGGTAATAGCCGTGGGCCATTCCGATTTCTAGACCCCGATTATTTGCAGATAACCCTTCCCGATAAGCTGGCAAGTTGTTAATCCAGGCTTTTACAATCCCAGACGCATTCACAGGCGTAGCGAGATTCCCCACTTGGGGATCGCCGCCATGTTTGACCATTTCCATTGTCATTGATATAAATCTCCTCTCAAATCTTTGGGCCCCCTGTAAAATGGCTGGAAGCTAGGGGTATTAGTATAAATGAAAAGATAATGCTGGCACTCATCATCTCATAGAACAGAATTGTTTCTGCTGATTGCAACGAAATAAATAGTTGCTAGTGGGGGTTGGCATTAAAGTTCTTAGCAAAAAGAAATATTTCTTTGCTCTTTCGCAGCTTGGGCTACGCAGAAAACCATCGCAACACCGTCATGGCCTGAAATAATAAGGTAATTAATTCAAGAGATACCCAGTATCAGCTTAGGAATGTCTAAGATTTTACGTGATCATCAACGCCAGGGCGGGGCAATTTGGGGTGAAGAGGGCGATTCTGAGATCATCTTCAGTTTTGGCAAAGATGATCCAGCCCTCGCTGCTGTGCAATCGGGTGTAGCTATTTGCGATCGCAGCCACTGGGGCCGCCTACAAGTCAGCGACTCGGATCGGTTGGCATTTTTGCACAATCAAACCACAAACGATTTCAAAAGCTTAAAACCGGGGCAAGGTTGTGAGACCGTATTTGTCACATCAACAGCTCGCACCTTGGATCTAGTGAGTGCCTATGTCACTGCAGACACTGTGCTGTTGCTGGTGTCTCCTAATCGGCGTCAACAATTATTGAGCTGGTGCGATCGCTATATCTTTTTCGGCGACAAGGTCAAACTTGAAGACATTTCCAACACAACGGTAACCTTTAGTCTGCTAGGACCTAAGAGTTCAGACCTTTTACATCAATTAGGTGTTTCCGAACTCCCCCAAGCTACAAATCATCATATTAGTGGTGAAATCAACGGCCAAACAGTGCGGATCGCCGCAGGTAGCGGTCTGGTAACATCTGGATATACGTTAATGACGACAGTTGAGTCCAGCGCTGCTCTTTGGCAAGCCCTGATCGATCAGGACGCTTGTCCCTTTGGGGAAACGGTGTGGGAGCAGTTAAGAGTAAGTCAGGGTCGACCTAAACCCGATGCCGAATTGACAGAAGATTTTAATCCTTTGGAGGCTGGGCTCTGGCAAACGATCTCCTTTGATAAAGGCTGTTACATCGGTCAAGAAACCATCGCCCGTCTCAATACCTATCAAGGTGTGAAACAGCAGCTTTGGGGGATTCAACTGAGTCAAGTCGTGCCCTCAAATACCCCTATCACTGTAGAAGACAAAAAAGTGGGTACCCTCACCAGTCTTGTAGAAACCTCTGAAGGTCCACTGGGCTTGGCATATGTAAAGACCAAGGCGGGGAATGCAGGCACACAGGTTACCGTAGGGTCAGAAACCGGGACATTAGTGGAAGTTCCTTTTCTAACCCACACTCTTCCTGCTCCTGACAAGGTATCCTAAGCTAGCTCTCAGGGACTTCAAGGCCACACTTTCTGGGACGACATAAAGGTTGACTATCAAACCTAGGAGATGGCTGGACTACGCCGAAGTCAATTCGAATTAGGTTCATGCAAACCCCGGATCAGGTACATTCAAGATGAACGCTATGTATTCAGGGAATTGTGACACAGACCTACCAAGCCAAAATCTATGTAACCTTAAGACCCTCCGTCTTAGATCCAGCAGGGACAGCGGTCCAGTCTGGGTTCAAGCAATTGGGATATGACAATGTAGGTCCGATTCGGATTGGCAAGTATATCGAACTGACGGTCATGGCCCCAGATGAAAACGCCGCTAGCCAACAAATTGATCGAATGTGTGATCAACTACTAGCCAATCCAGTGATTGAGAGCTATCGCTTTGATTTGCAATTAGTGCCAGCGACTACGGGAGTAGAAGCATGAAATTTGGCGTTCTGGTGTTTCCGGGATCAAATTGCGATCGCGATGTAGTCTTGGTCACCCGTGATCTACTCAAACAGCCTACGCGCATGGTTTGGCACCAGGAAACCGATATTAGTGATTTAGATATCGTCATTGTTCCAGGCGGATTTAGCTACGGAGATTACCTGCGCTGTGGAGCCATCTCTCGCTTTTCCCCTGCTATGCAAGCCACCATTGCCCATGCTGAACAAGGAAAGCGGGTGCTAGGCATTTGTAATGGGTTCCAAGTTTTGACCGAATCGGGGCTATTGCCAGGGGCGTTGGTTCGTAATCGGGATTTGCATTTTATCTGCGATCGCGTTCCCATTCGCGTAGAGAGAACCGATCTGCCCTGGACCCAGGCTTACCAGCCCCAGCAAGTCATTACGCTACCAATTGCCCACGGAGAAGGTTGCTACTATGCCGATCCGGCAACTCTGGAGCAGCTCCAGGCCAATCAACAAATTCTGTTTCGGTACTGTACTGCTAACGGCGAAATTGACACTGCCACTAATCCCAACGGCTCCCTTGAGAATATCGCGGGTATTTGTAACCCCCAGGGAAATGTGGTGGGGATGATGCCTCATCCAGAACGAGCCTCTGATGCGACCTTAGGCTATACCGATGGCCTAAAACTCTTTCAAGGGCTATTAACCCAACTTAATTAAGCCAGGTGAGGCTCTTGCCTAGTCATGCTAGATGAATAACTTAACAGTACGAGTATGTAGCCGCGTCTAATCATTAGGGACAAACACTACTCCTACGTCGTTATTTGCACCCTCGACGTTTGGCAAGATTCTAGCAAGACGAACATAGCTTGATTGAAGCTTCGGAAGTTTTGGCTCCAGAGATTCAATCAATAGCTGAGTTGGATGTGTCACATTGTTACTGACATCGAAACTACCTTAGAAACCAACATATTTGCTGTTGAGTGTCCTTATTCAGTAGAACAAGTCCTTGACGACCAGTATTTGCCAGAATAAAGAAACAGTATTTTTTTGAGCTTGATTGTTTAACGCCCAAATCTATTACGTTCCCACAAGCTGCTCAATGACACAGATACATTCAAGAGCAGTGTGGCAAACTTCTGGATTCAAGATCTCAATCAATCTATGACCCATTACATGATTAGAGAAGAACCTGCGCTGTCCTCGCTGAATGACTTACAGTAAGAATATGTCTTGCCTCTAATTCCCAGAGATAAACACTGCTTCCACGTTGTTATTTGCTGCACCCTAGATTATGACTCCTGAATCTTCTGGTATTGACAATATGGCCCCCAATACTGGGGAAGCAACGAGCACAGAGACAACTCTTACACCAGAAGTAGAGTCCTCCAATGCTCCTCAACCCTCAGGTAGCTATACCAAGCTAGCCATGCGAAACATGGTGCGTAAGCCCAAACGGTCTATCATCGAATTTGGATTGACTGTAGTAGGGTTACTGGCTCTATTGATCGGGTTGTCCTATTTAACTCGGTAAAGCAGAAAGCAGCATCAAACATTATGCAAGTTGATGTTCATGTTCAATGGGACGGGAATCAACGGGGACAAGAGAACACAGAACCTGCTCCTCATTCTTTGACAAAACCTTGGCGAGCAGAGAGCTATTTGATACCTGAGCCTACTTGGCGGCTGTGGTTCCAGCAATGGTTTACCTATTTACAGCCTGATATTTCCCCCATTCAATCCTATGAACTGAGCCTGCTATTAACCGATGATCCAGGGATCCAAGCCCTGAATGCCTCCTACCGAAATCAGGATCGTCCGACTGACGTTTTAGCCTTCGCGACGCTTGATCACCCCTCCCCCCCCACCGCCCTTTGGGCCGAGATTCCCGTTGAGCTGGGCGATATCATCATCTCTGTGGAAACAGCCGCCAACCAGGCTCAGGAACATCACCACACCCTAGTTCAAGAAATGGCTTGGCTAGCAACCCACGGACTCTTACACCTCTTAGGCTGGGATCATCCTGATTCAGAACGGCTCAGGTTAATGCTGACGCAACAACAACAATTACTAAAACAAATATTTCCCTCTACACCTGAGCAGTACTAAGCAGAATTTGCTAGAACTGTGGGGAAGTGGCTTCTGGGATTAACAGTTTATTCTCAATAGATATAGATATCTATTTATAAGCTGGGAACAGTTTACTCGAACAAGATTCAGGCCCATTACTGAGGTGTCTTCAGCGCTCATAGTGTAGAATCACGAAAAAGATTAAATTTATGTCAAATAAATCTCTAATCTCTCCAAAAGGTAGTAAAGAGCCTGCTCCTGTGCAAATACAACGTGAGCTGTCATTTAAGGTGGCTCATAATTTGTTCGTTAGCTTCAAATATGCTTGGCAAGGTCTAAGCTATACCTTTTCCACCCAGCGTAATTTTCGAATTCATACCATCATTGGCAGTGTAGCCCTTAGTTTGGGATTAGCGCTGCACTTGCAACCCGTTGAGTTGGCAGTTATTGCCCTGACCAGTGGCTTGGTCTTAGTTATGGAACTACTCAACACAGCGCTAGAGGCTGTGGTCGATCTCACCGTGCAACGGACCTATCACGACTTAGCTAAAATTGCCAAGGATTGCGCTGCCGCTGCTGTGTTGGTATCGGCGCTGGCAGCCGTCATTATTGCTGGCTTCTTGATTACTCCACCATTAATGTTGATATTATCAGCTTAGAGACGGTTCACTATCTCATCATCACTAATATTGGCTCTCCTAGTAGCAACATCGGACAAACACGATAAGTTAGAGAGATAATTTTGTCTAGGGACGGGAGCAAGCGCCTTGTTACTGGTTGTTGATAATTACGACAGCTTCACTTACAACCTGGTCCAGTATCTGGGAGAACTCGCTGTTGAGTTTGAGGTTGCTCAGGATATACAGGTGTTTCGCAATGATCAGATCACACTAGTAGAGATTGAACGCTTACAGCCTGATGCAATTGTCATCTCCCCAGGTCCGGGTCGCCCTCAAGATGCTGGCATTTCTCTAGAATTAATCGACAAGATGGGAACACAAGTACCGATCTTGGGTGTTTGTTTAGGACATCAAAGTATTGGCCAAGTTTTTGGTGGAGACGTGGTTGCTGCACCCATACTGATGCACGGCAAAACATCTCCCATCAACCATACCTCCAAGGGTGTTTTTTCAGGTTTAGAAAATCCTTTTACCGCAACTCGGTATCATAGTCTGGTGATTGATCAGGAAACCTGTCCCGATGTTCTAGAAATTACGGCTTGGACTGAAGATGGCACCATTATGGGAGTGCGTCATCGGAACTATCCTCACATTGAAGGCGTCCAGTTTCATCCAGAGAGTATTTTGACCACTTCTGGGAAACAGCTTCTCAAGAATTTTTTGAATAACTTAACTGCTGACAACAATTGAACACAGGGTTTTCAACGCAATACATACCCAATTAAAGAGCAAGGAGACTATGAAGCGGCGACGGTTCATGCACTACGTGCAGGCAGGATTAATGACAAGTTTAGGGGCTGGCCTTGCCACTCATTGGCAATCTGCTCCAGCCCAAGCAGCAGGATCGCTGAGTATTCGTTGGTTAGGCCATACTTGTTTCTTATTTTCAGGCAGCGGCATTCAAGTCTTAGTCAATCCGTTCCGCCCTGCTGGCTGTACCGCAAAATATCCCTCCCCTCAGACTGCAGCCAATATTGTCTTGATCAGTAGTCGCCTCTTGGATGAAGGGGTGGTTGAAGGCTTACCTGGCAAGCCTAAGCTTTTATTTGAACCAGGAGCCTACAAGACGAGCGGTTTAGAATTCCAGGGCATTCGCACCCTCCATGATCGGGTGAATGGATATCAATTTGGCATCAATGTGGCTTGGAAATGGGTGCAAGGTGGGGTCAATGTAGTTCATCTGGGGGGGATTGCTTCCCCAATTAGTGTGGATCAAAAGATCCTTATGGGGCGACCTGATGTGTTATTGATTCCGGTCGGGGGAAGCGATAAAGCCTATACACCAGAAGAAGCGCAAGCAGCGGTCCAGGCCCTCAATCCTAAAGTGGTGATTCCTACGCATTATAAAACTGCCGCAGCCGATGAGCAGACTTGTGATCTCCAATCGGTTGAAGCGTTCCTGTCGTTGATGCAGGGGGCTACAATTCGGCGAGTGGGGGGGAGTGGGATTACAGTGAGTCCGGGGAGTCTACCCAGTTCAGGTCCAATTATTCAAGTCCTCAGCTATTAACTGACTCATCACCGACATAATTCCAACATCAACTGAGCGAGAATCGAAATATGGCTAATGATACAAATACGATGGGTGCAGAGGCAGTAGATGCTGCTATCGCCAAGGGCCTGGACCTAGATGGTTACCAAATCCCTTCTGCTAAGCTGAATCTTTACAATCAGGTCATGGGATTCGAAGGCAATCGGCAACGGAGTGGGGTATCGAATACGATGCGATGGTCTCCGACCGGCCTTCAGCCATCGCGCATTGTTCGAAGTGGAGCCAAGCACCTTTCCCAAGCAGACCTCAACCAAAAGCTGATTGATGCAGATTTTGCTCCCTTAAAAGACAAAGAAATCGCTTTTTACTATGGTGCCAAGTAGTCTCTCGGTACCAGCAGTTCACCAACATCTACAAAAGCTAGCCGATCCCAAGATTGCTCAGCAATGCCAACGTTTTTTCAAAACAGGTCCAGGAGACTATGGAGAAGGCGATCAGTTCCTAGGCATTCGAGTTCCAGTTCTGAGACAGCAAGTCACCCTGTATCGAGATTTAGCCAACACAGAAGTGATTTCCCTGCTGCAATCTCCATTCCATGAGGAACGCTTGTTTGCACTTTTGTTATGGGTCAAGAAATTCCAGAAGGCTTCTGAAGCAGAACAAGAGGACCTCTTTAGGCTCTATCTTAGCCATACCCAATACATCAATAATTGGGATTTGGTGGATAGTTCTGCCTATCAAATCGTCGGCGCTTTCTTAGCAGATAAAGATCGCCAACCCGTTTACGAACTCTCTCAATCACAGAGTTTATGGGAACGTCGGATTGCTATGATCGCCACGTTTCAGTGGATTCGCCATCATGATTTCGAGGATGCTTTAGCCATTGCCAAGCTGCTCCAAGAGAATTCTGAAGATTTGATGCACAAAGCCGTGGGCTGGATGCTGAGAGAAATTGGCAAACGAGATATAGCCACAGAAAAAACGTTTCTCAAAGCACATTACGCAAACATGCCACGGACGATGTTACGGTACGCGATCGAAAAATTCCCTGAGCCAGAGCGGCAGCAATATTTACAGGGCTTGGTTTAAATACCCATAGGCTCCTCGCACTAGCTAAGTTTGACGGTGTCAGAGTTCTTACTTGCCGCTCATCATAGAGCTAATGTTTTAGCGCTTGGGTTTTTCGGGTAGTTGAATCTTTACGTCTGGCATTCGAAAATCTTGAGCTGGATCTGGCCGTTTGCCAAAGCCCAAGGGCAGGCGAGCCCCCGTTAAAATTGCATCGTCTAAGTTGACATCTCGCAATATGGCACCCGTCAAATCGGCATTGGTGAGGTTAGCTTTTTTGAGGTTGACATTCCTGAGAATGGCAAATCGCAAATCGGCTCCTTCAAGGTTGGCCTCTTTCAGATTTGTTTCTCGCAAAAAGGCGCCTGTCAAGTTGGCATTAGCCAAGTTAGCTTTTTTGAGGTTGCAATCAATACAGTTCCGAGTCTGCTTAAATCTTTGCAAATGCTCTGGTTTCTCAGCCTGGGCAGGAGGGGCTAGGAAAGTGACCATGCTCATGATTAGGCAAGCGATCGCACCGTTACGACTCATCTTTCTCAAAGGATGGTTGCTCATACTATGTCACCCCAATTGTTATATCGGCTACCCCAGAAGCTCGCCTCCAACAGTAAGCAAGCCTATCCACCTTGAGTATGCCCTGCAAAAGGAACAGATTGTCATCCTCTAGCTAATACTCTTAGAAATTATGGGGATGGCGGATCAAATTTAGAAACTCTTCGCGGGTTTTGTGATCATCCTGAAAGACGCCCACCATAGAACTTGTGACCGTCCAGGAGCCTGGTTTCTGCACCCCACGCATCACCATACACATATGACTGGCTTCCATCACCACAGCCACCCCTTTGGGTTCTAGGGCGGTTTGCACGGCTTCCGCAATTTGGCGGGTCAGTCGTTCCTGAACTTGCAGCCGCCGAGAATACATCTCTACAATCCGGGCCAACTTACTGAGACCAATCACTTTTTGATTCGGGATGTAAGCCACATGGGCTTTACCAATAAAGGGCAGCATATGATGCTCACACAAACTAAAGGCATCAATATCGCGTACCAACACCATTTCGTCGTGGCCTTCATCAAAAATGGCATTATTCACCAACTCTTCTAGGGATTGTTGATACCCACTGGTTAGGAAACGCATCGCTTCAGCAACGCGCTTGGGCGTTTTTAACAACCCTTCTCGCTCTGGATCTTCACCCACTCCCAACAACATCGTTTCTACCGCTCCCATCATCTCTTCCTGACTGGCTTGACGATGGGTTTCCTTCTCCTTCTGGCGTTGAGACAAACTGCGATCAGGCCGAAGTTGAGCATTGTTGGAAGTCGTATTCATGGAAGAATTAGCAGAATTAGAAGGATTAGGAGAAAAAGTAGTCATTGTTTCCATTAATTGTAAAAAATTTTGCCCTAGTGCTGTGGATAGCGAAGAATTCAGTTGCTCAAAATGCACCAGCATTGGGCATTAGGATGAGTTCCTCGATCACTGCTTGTTGAGGCATTTGCACAATATGCAAAATAGATTGCGCCACATTTTCTGGTTTTAACATGGCAGATCGGTCAAAATCTGCATCCACGGTCTTGGTATCCCACAACGGGGTATTGACAGCTCCTGGGCAAAGAGCCGTCACTCGAATACCATGTTGTCGCTCTTCTTGGGCCAAGGCTTTAGTTAAACCCATTAAGCCAAATTTGCTGGCGCAATAGGCTCCCCATTGCGGGAAGGCTTGCTGTCCGGCAATGGAAATAACATTGATGATCGTGCCTTGCTGTTGCGATCGCATCTGCGGCAACACCGCTTGCACACACTGAAACACGCTGGTCAGATTGAGATCAAGCACCGCTTGCCAATCCATCAGCGGTGTATTGAGCAGGTCTGCGGTATACCCCATCCCGGCATTATTGATCAAGACATCAATCGGACCCCAGTCATTAATAAGACTTTCGATCTGAGACTTGACTTGATCAACTTTAGATAAATCAAGGTCAAAGGGTTTTGCCTCCACCCCCTGCTTTGTCAAGGTCTGAGCTAGGTCGGCAAGAGCATCATGGGAGCGACTGACTAATGCTAAATCCATACCAGATGCAGCAAACACTTCGGCAGTGGCCCGACCAATACCGCTGCTAGCTCCGGTAATCAAAGCCCGCAGGTTCCTTTGAGCAGCCATGCAAAATTCCTAAAAAAACTGTAATGGATAGCAACCTGTTCACGCATGGAACCGTCTACAAACCGAACAGGCAAATCATTGGGACACTTCAAAATGCTAATGAAATGGACGCCTTGAAACTTTCAGCCAAGGCAAAAGCCAATCCTTGCAAGAGGGCCTGTCCTAATTGTAAACAAATGTTGCGTCCCTGTGATCATACCACTGGTTTACCTAAAGCGAGTGGGGTCAGGATAACTGTGTAAAAACCCCCATATTTCGGAATTTTTGATAGCGCTGTTGTCGCCGCGCTTGGGGACTCAGACGCCATAATTCTTCTAGGTTGTCGAGGATAGCTGTCTTGAGAATCTCTGCTGATTGTGTCGGATCAGAATGAGCACCCCCTAGAGGTTCAGACAAAATTTGGTCAATAATTCCTAAATTCTTGAGGTCTGTGGCCGTAATTTTTAAGGCCTGTGCGGCCTGGGGGCCTTCTTGGGCATCGCGCCAGAGAATAGCAGCACAAGCCTCTGGTGGCGCCACACTGTAGATGGCATGCTCAAACATTAGCAAGCGATCGCCTACCCCAATTCCTAGCGCCCCCCCAGAACCACCTTCGCCAATGACGGTACAGATGATGGGGACATCCAACCGAAACATCTCGCGCAGATTGAGGGCAATCGCTTCTCCCTGACCAAATTGTTCGGCTTCTATGCCAGCCCAAGCTGCAGGTGTATCAATCAAGGAGATAATGGGCAATCCAAATCGATTCGCATGATCCATCAACCGCATGGCTTTGCGGTATCCACTGGGAAACGGCATGCCAAAGTTTCGCGCGACGTTGTCTTTTGTGTCGCGACCCTTTTGATGGCCTAGCATGAGTACGGGCTGTCCCCCAATTCGCCCGACACCTCCGACCATAGCGGGATCATCATGACCTCGGCGATCGCCATGTAGCTCCATCCATTCATCGCTGATGGCATGAATATAATCTAAGGTGCTGGGACGGCGAGGATGACGGGCAAGCTGTAACTCCTGCATCGGGGTCAAGCTGCTAAATATCTCCTGTCGCAGTTGTTCCGCTCGCCCTTCTAGTTGTACGAGTTGATCGGTAACATCGACGCCGTTCTGCTCGGAAAGCCCTCGAATTTGTTCAATTCGGGCCTCTAGTTCAACCAGCGGCTTTTCGAAATCTAAGAGTTGGAGCTTGCGATCGGAAACAGCCATTCGCCCATACCTAGTCAATCTACATCAAACAATCAAGCTTTATTGCTCCTTTCAACAGTCAGAACGACTGTAAGATGATCCTAACAAGGACACTCCGGCCTGAAAGCATCTCAAAAGCGGGTATGAGATCACCCCAACTTTGTTAAGAACACTTTAAAATACTACACAATAAAAGACTTTTCAGCAGCTCGCCAAGTCATGCCTCGCCGTGGGTCGTGGTTGCAAGAGAGCCAACCTAGGCCATTACCATCCCCCCATCCACATTCAGAACCTGACCAGTGATATAGGCCGCGGCAGGGTCAGCCGCCAGAAATCGCACCATGCCAGCCACTTCATCTGGTTGGCCATAACGACCTAAGGGGATAAATTTGAGAATTTCTGCTGATGCGAGTCCTTCGGTCATGTCCGTCGCGATAAATCCCGGAGCCACCGCATTCACAGTCACCCCGCGAGACGCCATCTCCTTGGCGATGGTTTTGGTGAAGCCAATTACCCCGGCTTTAGCTGCACTATAGTTCGCTTGCCCCGGATTCCCCATCTGGCCTGCCACAGAGGCAATATTGATGATTCGTCCCGCCCGCTGTTTGAGCATGACTTTACTCACAGCTCGGGTGCAGAGATACACCCCCGTTAGATTTAGATTGATGACCGCTTGCCAGTCTTCTGGCTTCATTCGCAACAGCAATGTGTCACGAGTGATACCTGCATTATTCACCAAGACATCGAAACGTCCCCACTTATCTAGAACACTCTTAAACAGGTGATCTACCTGCTCCGATTCAGCAACATCGGCTTGCAGGGCTATGGCATCACCGCCTTGGCCACTAATTTGGGCCACAACCTCTTCTGCGGCAGAACTTGAACGGGCATAATTGACAACGACTTTGGCTCCTTCACCAGCCAAGGCTAAGGCAATAGCTCGACCAATCCCTCGGGAGGCACCCGTGACGATCGCAACCTGATCTTGCAATGAATCCATGAACCGTTCTGAGCCAAAAATCTGCCCAACCATCTTAAGATATTGCGGGTGTCATTGCAGTGGGTTCCAGATAGGTCTAAGCAGCACTGAACTTAATTTTGAGGTAATCTTCTTCCATTTTGGCCCCGGCAGGCTGCATCGCTGCCAGGGCTTGAGGCAGCACTAAATTGCGGCGGTGATTACCAATTCTAATATTGAGTTCATCTGCTGTTTTGCTCAATTCCACTTGGCTTTTGGGAATTCCAGGCAGATAAACTTCTAAGCTATATTGTCCTTCCTCCTGAACAACACGGAGAGTCGTTTCCTTGTAATACACTTGGGTCGGATCTTCTTGGTCGTAAAGAATCTCTTTCAAGTGTTCAAGGGCAGACAATCCACACATCTCCTCTTGAAACAGGGGGACTTCTTTTACGGGTAGGGGCTGGAAGTTATCATGAATTTCCTGACGATACTGGTTCTGATTTTGCTTCCAATGCATAAAGAACGGGTCGGTGACATGCTCAGGAATAATGCGGTTGGCAACCACCATATCTGTAGCTACGTTGTAAAGACTCAAATACGCATGGGCTCGCAAGGATTCTTTAATTACCATTTTTTCGGGATTGGTTACGAGCCGGACTGAGGTTTGGGTATTGTCCGTCAGAACTTTCTCTAAGGCTTCGATCTGCTCATAAAACTCGTAGGGCGCATCCATCACCTCTTTATCCGGCAAGGAAAAACCCACAATTGGTTTAAATAAAGGCTCGACTAAGGGTCTGAGCGTAACCGACATCTTCTGAAAAGGCTTATAGAATCGACGCATATACCAGCCCCCCACCTCTGGCAAACTGAGCAGACGGAGCGCTGTCCCTGTAGGGGCTGAGTCAATCACCAAGACATCATAGATGCCCTCATCGTAGTGGCGCTTCATGCGCACCAAGCTAAAAATCTCATCCATACCCGGCAGAATGGCTAATTCTTCTGCCTGGACGCCCTCTAAACCTCTCGCCTGCAAGACCTGGGTAATGTATCGTTTCACAGCGCCCCAATTGCCTTCTAGTTCAAGCAGGGCATCCAACTCAGCCCCCCACAAGTTGGGTTTAACTGGCAGGGCCTCATGCCCCAATTCCATATCAAAGCTATCGGCTAAGGAATGAGCAGGGTCTGTACTCAGAACGAGGGTTTTGTAGCCCAGCTCGGCACAGCGGAGTCCAGTAGCAGCAGCTACAGAGGTTTTGCCAACTCCACCTTTGCCAGTCATTAAGATTACGCGCATGGGCTACTTCAACCGTCCTTAGGAGAAACACATTTATTGGGGCTGGGGCTATTAACTTAACCACTCTTTACATTAACTCTAATCTATTTAACTCTGGGGTGGGGCCGATCTCTAAACAGCTCAGGAGACCTGAACTAGTCATGGGATTCTGGGTGAAGGAGAGTTGCATTGGACTGGCAATCCATCGCCATTTATTGATTGGGGAATGGCATTGGTCTGGCTATCGCACCTAACTTTTTAGCCAAAACAGGTGATTTACCAAAGACGGATGAAGGGATAGCTGGAATTTCGTACCATAGAAAATGTACACAGTTCCCCAAAGAAACCATGTTTTTAACCTGGATGGATGCCAATAGTTGGCTCATCGAAATGGCTGGACAGCGAATTTTGTTAGATCCTTGGCTGGTCGGTCCATTAGTGTTTGGAAATCAACCTTGGTTTTTTAAAGGGCAACGTTCCGTATCCTTTGATATCCCCGAATCGATTGATTTGATTTTGCTATCTCAGGGACTACCTGATCATGCCCATCTGCCTACCTTGCGGAAGTTGGACCCCAGTATTCCCGTGATTGCCTCAGAGAATGCAGCTAAGATTGTCCAGGATTTAGGCTACACAGACATCACAGTGCTAAAGCATGGGGAAACAACGACTTGGGCAGATCAACTAGAAGTCAAGGCCCTACCAGGTTCACCGATTGGTCCTTTTTTAGTCGAGAATGCTCTTGTGCTGACGGATATAGCCTCTCACAGTCGACTCTATTATGAACCGCATGGATTTCACACCGCAGCCATCGAGCAATTAGAAACCGTAGATGTGATCATTGCTCCCATTCAAGATTTGCTGTTGCCGCTCCTCGGCCCTTTCATCCAAGGCAGTGAATTCGCTTTGGAGGTGGTGAAGCAGCTACAACCCCAGTACATTTTGCCAACAGCCTCTGGCGGAGAGGTTGAATACTCTGGCATCTTAGACAAGCTATTAAGTCTAGGAGGCAGTATCCAAGAATTTGAGCAACTCTTGCAAGACCATGATTACAATACAACCGTTCTCAAACCCAAACCGGGAGATCGCATTGAAGTCCAACTCACGTCTTCCGTCTTAAGCTGATTAGGCTGGCATGGCTTGACGACAACGAGCTAGTCGTTGACAATCACCAGGAAGGTGGACTCGAATAACGACTCTCTCACAATCAATATCCCTCTGTGCAGGAGATTAGGCATGGATAAACCAAATTACTTTCATTGGTGGCACAAATTGTCTATTCCGTCTCGCCTACTCATGATTGGCCTAGCTGCGCCGATCTTAGCTCTTAACTTCTGGACCTTAGCTTCGATATCGAATTATTTTGGGGTGTTGATCGCCATCGTTGTGGTGGCCTCGCTGTTAGCGTTTATTCTCAATTACCCCGTCAGTTGGTGTGTGCAGCGGGGGCTCAAACGGGAGCCCGTATCCATCATTGTGGCGTTGTTGGCAATTTCCATCCTGCTGGGATTAGGCATTATTTTGATTCCGATCGCCTTCAACCAAGCCCAACAGCTCGCTAATCGACTACCCGACTGGTTGGAATCAGGGCGACAACAACTGATCCTACTAAGCCAACAAGTTGAAGAAAGGGGGGTTTCGCTCAATTTAGATGTATTGGCAGCCCAAGCCTTTGATCGCCTCCAAGGTCAGCTCCAAACCCTGACCAAAAGTGTGCTCAATCTTGCCTTGGGGACAGTGAGTAGCGTGCTCGATATTCTCATTGATGTGCTGGTAACCGTAATTCTGACTTTTTACTTACTCCAGCATGGCGATGAACTCTGGGATAGTTTAATTGACTGGTTACCAGAAGAGAACCAGCAGCCCGTCTCTGAAACCTTGCGCTCTAGCTTTCAAAATTATTTCATTGGCCAGTTGCTGTTTGGCATTTGCATGACCTCGGTTCTCGTGCCTACCTTTTTAATTTTGAAGGTGCCCTTTGGTTTGTTATTTGGCCTCACCATTGGCACGATGGCCTTAATCCCTTTCGGGGGAACGGTAGGAATTTTTCTGGTGACCTGCTTAGTCGCCCTGCAAAATATTTGGCTAGGGCTAAAACTGTTGACGGCGGCAGTGGTCGTCCAGCAAATTTTAGATAACTTAGTCGCTCCCAGAATCATAGGCACTATGACTGGTCTCAATCCGGCCTGGGTCTTTATTTCCATTCTGATTGGTGCCAAGGCAGGTGGACTGATTGGTGTGGTCATTGCCGTACCGACGGCCGTTGTGATCAAAACAGCGTTGATGAGTTTGCGATCGCGAATCTCATCAACGGACGATGCCTCCGCATCAGACATCGCCGTCGTCACAGTAGGGGCTCAGCCAGAAACCACAAGCCAATCAGTTACCCGCGTGTAATCCATTTCATTTGGGCAGAGGACACACCCCATAGCTCACAAGAAGGGCAGCCAATCAAACACCCATTGAAAAGACTGAAAAAACGGAACTCGGTGACTCAATAGGCGATTCCCTCGATCGCTTGCGGGAGAAGGGGAATTCTTCTGCTGAGGCTGACTTGGTGGTTGTGGCACAGCAGGGATGGAGGGCTGACGCCAAAAGACAATGGCCTCGCTTAGCGGTTGGACCTGAGTTCCTGGGTAATAGAAGCTAAGGATTTTGGCTGCGGACCAACCCAAGTTACTGAGATGGTAAGAGCCCGTTTGGCTCAGCCCAACCCCATGCCCAAATCCACCGCCAATAAACGCATATCCCTTGAGGATCTTCTGAGGTTGAGTTGGAGTCTGAGATGGAGGTGAAGTCTGAGTTTGATTAGGAGCCTGAATTTGACTGGGAGCTTGAGGCTGAGTCGGGGCCTGCGTCGATACCTGAGTTTGCGCTGGAGTAGGAGAAGGACTGGGCTGAGCCTGGTCAGGAGACAGCGGCTTAGGCTCCTGATAACGAGGTTCAACATAAAAAAGCAAACTATTCGGCGCTTCAAAACCTCGTAAAATATCATCCTTTGTTAACGTTAGAGCACCTAAGTCTGTCGTCACCTGGAGCTGCTGGACTCTGCCACCATCAGACCTTTTTGTGACTGCCAATTTTTGAATGCTTTGGAAGTTGACCAAGGGATGTTTGGACTGGCGCAGAAATTGGCGTAGCTGCTCATTGAGCTGAGTGATTGGGGTCTCGTCTTGCCACCGAAAGGTGCGCCAGCTGGCCTCATTGAAGCCTTCTTTCAGCTGAATAAAAGCTCGAAAGTTAGCTTCGTTAGCTAAACTCTGGTTGTCTAGATCCCAAATCTCCTGAGGTAAGGCATCAATTTTGGCAGTGAGATAAGGACGAGGAGTTCCTTCCCATACGTCTTGGAAAGCGGCCGTCACCCCGCCAGCAGTCGATGAATAGAGGGCATCCACTAACTCATTGTTGTAGGTCAAGACCTGGCCAGTGGTCGCCTGAATCGCCTGATCAACGACAGGGTCCGTTTTGGCAATTCCTTTATAGACTTGGCATTGAGTATCCGCACATAGTTCATAGCCATCAATTTTGAACCGGCGCAAATTACGCAGCGCATAGGTACGAGCAATGATAGTTTGCGCTTCTATGGCCGTGGTGGGGGCATCAAACCCGATTTCATAGGGAACTACACCCTGCAGATAGGTTTCCGTTGGCACTTGATTGACGAGCGTATAGGTGCCATAGACATTAGGTTGAAAGCGCAAACTGCCAGAATGGCGTTCCTCATCCACTTGAAACTGCTGTTTTTGGCTGGTAATACTGACAACATTGCGATTGTAGCGATACCCATTCACCACTAAATGAAGCTGGGGCTTTTTTTGCAAGAGCCGTCGATGGAGGAAAATATTTTTGTGCCCTTGCTGCTTGAGGGTATCGAGCAAGAGAGTCCGATCCGCCGCCGTAGTATACTGATCGCGTTTTGCCCAAACTTGCCACTGTTGAGGTTGGGCAATTTCAACAGGAATCCCTAGGGCTTTATATTCATTGGCTTTGGTCTCGGCCGTTTCATAGCTGCGATGGGTACTCAGAACGACTCTTTCTTGCCGCTGAGGTTGCTTGAAGGGGGTTGGGGTGATCGCAAACTCGACCTTGTCTGTACTCAAGGTTTGTAATTCTTTGCCGGTTGTAAATTGCAACGTAAGTTGATCACCAGGCAACGCTTTAATGGTGAGCTTATCGGTCGGTTTCTGGCCAAACCGTTGTTTGATACCTACTTTGATCCGGGGATTGAGGGGCTGAGTATTAACGGCTTGGGCAAGCCCGCTATTGGCCACAACCTTATCGTTAGTTGTTTTCGGTACCTGAGTGGCCGTCGTCCTATTCCCATCACCCAGTAACATGAGACTGACGCTGGCCAATACAGGCAACCACCTCCAACTCATGGATAGTTTCCGAGCAGATGGAACTAGACATGATGGTATCTGGACAGTTTTTACAAAATTTTGAGTCATGGGTGTGGCAGTATCTCTTCCATCGATTGAATAAAATCTGGACTGATTCCCAGTCTGAATCTGGGTCATTCTCCCCAAAAAAGGTTAAAGCTTCTAAGACCAAAGCATATCTTTGATAATAAGAAAACAAAAATTTGTTTTTGTGGAATAAACTTTAAATGAAATAAACTTTTTTATGGCTCCAACAAGTTATCAAGACAGAATATAACCATAGCTACGTTGAAAACGTCAGGCATAGGAACCGATACCCTATAAATTGTGTCTGGCATTGGTAGCTGATACTCCAACAGAATTCGAATTGCTGACCTTAGACCATCATCCTTATCCACCTTCTTCTAGACGCACGGTAACCTCAACGGGTTTCACCCTCACCGAGAGTGCTGTCTTGGTCGTCATTGTGGGTGTGTTTGCGGCTTTATCAGCCCCTAGTTTCTTGGGCTGGCTCAATCAGAGAAAAGTTGATGATGCATTGGCTAGAATTGAAGGCGCGATTAAGGAAACCCAAAGAGAGGCGATCAAACAAAGCAAGAATTGCACTGCAACTATTCCTAAGGGAATTGATCAAACCATCACTGGGAATTGTCTGGCCACGGGAAATCGTCCCATCGAAGATGTGACCATTTATTATAATTATCCCAGTCCTCGCGACATTTCTTTCAATTTTAAAGGTCTTTATACTCCTCCAGGTACTATACTCTGGGTTTCTATTCCTAATAGTTCTGTTAAACCCAAATGTCTAGCAATTTCTACGGGTATTGGGCTGATGCGTACGGGTAACTATGATCTGGTGGCAGGAAAATGCACAAGACCTTAACCCTACCCATCAAGAATATCGTTCAGTTACCGGACAATACCCTCTCTCATCGAGGTCGCTCGGTTGGCTTTACGCTTCCAGAATTATTAGTCGCATCCCTGATTTTGAGTTTGGTGATTACGCTTGCTGGTTTTGGTTTGGTGCGAGTATTAAAGGCCAATGAAAAAAATACAATTGAAGCAGAACGGCAGGCGGAACTGAATAGAGCTTTAGACTTTATGGTGGATGATATTAAAGCAGCTCAGTCAGTAACTATCAGCAATATCCCTGCAAGAGCCAATTATCAAGGAGTGTTCAAACTCACAAAGTTTGAGGATGGCACACAGAAAGAGTTTGCTTACTATACCGCTCCAAAAAGCGCTAGTTCTATCTGGAGAGGGCCAAGAACCGTTTATCGTCAGCAAATTGCGCCAGTTGTGAGTGGTCCTGCAACGTTTGCGCTAGTAGATGCGATCGCAAACGTTGATCCAACCTGCACGGGCAACAGCGGCAATACCAGCGGGGATAAAGGACTCAAAGTGTTTATCCAAGACAAGGCTTACGTCAAACTCTGTCTCGTAGGCCAACTCAACGATTCTCGCACGCTACTCCTAGAAACACAGGCTTTCACGAGAGGGTCATAGCAGCAGACAATTTAACCAGGCCATAGAGCCATAGCATTCAAATCATATCGCTACTCTATAGCCTTAGGCATTTGATAGGGTAGATGCTCTGGACTCACCGCTAGCAGTTCTCAGACTCATTATCGGAATGGCGGAGAATACATCAAGCCACCTTGATTCCACAATTGATTTTGACCTCTAGGCAAGTTGAGCTTAGTTTTTGGCCCTAAATTGCGGTCGTAGATTTCACCATAATTACCCACATGCTTCACAACTCGTGCGGCAAAATCTGGACTCAAACCCAAGCTTTTACCTAGTTCATCTTCCTTTCCTAGAAATCGCTGGATGACGGGGTCCTCACTATTAGCAAACGTGTCGACGTTATTTTGCTTAATTCCCAATTCTTCTGCTTCAATTGTGGCATTCACCACCCAACGCACAACATCTGCCCACTGGGAATCTCCATCTGCAACGGCAGGGGCAAGAGGCTCTTTAGACATCACCTCATCCAGAATGATATGACTATCGGGTTTGGGGAAAGCGGTTCTACGAGAGACAAGCTGAGAGCGATCTGATGTCACGCCATCGCAACGACCTTCAGCATAGGCAGAAAAGGCCAAATTAATATCATCGAAAACAACAGGTTTATAGGATATTTGTAATTTGCGCATCTGATCAGCCAAGTTTTTCTCATTGGTGGTGCCAGTTTGAGTACAAATGGCGCGATTTTGCAAATCCTTGAGGGTTTTGAGGCCGCTCTCAGCTTTGACCATCATGCCTTGGCCGTCATAAAACACGACTGGGGCGAAGGCCATACGCACGGAACTATCGCGATCAAGGGTCCAGGTTGTATTACGGCTGAGGACATCTACTTCACCCGTCTGCACGGCGGTAAATCGTTCCTTGGCGTTCAGAGGACGATACTCAACAGCATTTGGATCATCAAACAATGCCGCTGCGATCGCTCGACAAATATCGACATCCAACCCCGAATAGTTACTTTGTTCATCGACGAAACTAAATCCTGGCAACTCACCACTGATGCCACAGCGCACTTTCTTCTGGCTCAGCACTTTCTGTAATCGACCCTCGGCATTGGCAGTCCCCGGCCCCGACTGATTCGAGGCACTACTACAGCTCGCCAGAATCAACGCGACTAGAAGGCTAGCGCCTAGAAAAGAAAATCTTCTAACCATAAGTGATGATGTCGTACATGCTTTCTACAGACTTGATCAAGGGAAGTCATGGATCATGGCTCCTCAATTAGCCTACAACCTTGCTCAAAGATTTCAATGCCAATGATCATGAGCAAGACCAAGGCCAATAAGACTGTAGACGAGACGGCTACGACTTAAAGCCATAGAAATTAGAGCCACAGAAAACAGAGTAATCTAGAAAATTAACGTTTTCGCTTAGATTGCTGGGGGGCCGACATTACATCTAGTAAGGGCCTTGCCCGATCATAGAAATGGCCTTGGGCATAGTCTATCCCAACATTCGTAATCTCATCTAGAATCACATTTGACTCCACGTGCTCAGCAATCGTCTGCATCCCCATTCGCTTGGCAACATTATGAATAGACTCCACAATCCCATGAGAAATTTGATCTTGAGCAATATCTCTGACCAGTAGTCCATCAATTTTGACAAAGTCAACCGGAAGATTCTTCAAATTCATAAAGGCAGACATATCGCTACCAAAATTATCTAAGGCAATCTGGCATCCCATTGACTTTAGAATTCGGCTTAACTCGGCAGCCGCAGTCAGATGACTTAAAGCCACATTTTCAGTTACTTCAAAACAGAACTTTTGGGCATACCGATCATCACGGGAGAATTGTTGATGCAGAAAATCAAACAGTTCTCCATTGCGACACGTCGCACTAGAGAGATGGACAAAAAACTGGGCGTCCAATTGATTCTGTGATGGCATTTGCTCTAAGGCAGACACCAAGTTTTTAATCACCCATCGATCAATGCGCGTCATGAAGTCATACTGTTCCACCATAGGCAGAAATAAACTGGGCGAGCAAACGATACCGGGTTGATCTTGTAACCGCAACAAAATCTCATAACTACAAGTTGTACGGTTACCCCTGAGCGGATAAATGGGTTGAGCGTAGAGTTGAAATTGGTCTCTCTCTAAAGCCTGTAATAATCGACTCACCCAATGCAGGGTTTGATTTGAGTGCAAATCGGGATCTGCACAACCAGTATGGTGAATTTGCACCCGATCCTTCCCCTGCTCTTGAGCAAATTGCAGGGCCTGATGGACCGCCTCAATGAGCAAAGAGGGTGCTACCTTTGCTCGTGGAATTTGACAAGCCACTCCCAAACTTAAGGTAATGGGTGAGTGGGTCGCACCTAGGTGTTCAGGTGGAAACGGAACAGAGCGAACACCAGCACGAATTGCCTCTGCCAGGTATGTTGCTCCCGCCAAATCAGTATTGGGCAGCAACACCATGAACGTGTGATCACCATAACGAGCTACGAAATCGGCAGGACGTTTTGCTACCTTAGTAATCTCTGCGGCAACCTGCTGCAAGCAATACTCTGCCACTTCGACGCCATAGGCATCTTTGTAGGCAGGTAGGTTATCCACTTCGCAAAGCACTAATGACAAATGCGCCCCTTCGCGAGTGAGTCGATTCCACTCTAGAAGATAGACCTCATCAAACCGACAACGGTTGTAAACTCGGGTCAGTTTATCTACTTCAGACAACCGTTCTAGCTCCTGTTGGGCGATTTTGAGCTGCCTGGACAGCGCATTGAGTGTTAAGTCCTGATACTCAATTTCAAGAGACTGTTTTTGCTGCTTCAGAGCTTGCTGAATCGAATGATTCAGAGAGGTACTGTCAAAGCACCCCTTAACCAGAAAATCAAGTGCTCCCTCTTGTAAAGCTTCCTGAGCCACAGATTGATCTGTATTCCCACTCAGAATAATTAACGGCATTGCAGGAAACGATTGATGAAGCTGATAAAACGTTTCCAAACCTTGAGCATCGGCCAAACATAAATCTAACAAGATTAAATCAATTTCTTCCCGGGTTCTAAGAAGGTTGATGCCATCAGACAGAGTTTTGCGACGCTCAATCGTGATCGGGAAGGGTTGTTTTACTTCCAAGAATCGACGGACAAGTTCCACATCTTGATCATCATCTTCAATCATCAAGATTTGCGTACTGGTATGCATAGTTACCCCCCCGGTGCTGTCCTGTGACAGCTTGTAATTGATTTGAATCCTCAATCAACTCGATTCCTAAGCTCGTCTGCATTGATTAGGATTTTTCAAGTAAACTCTAACGAAGAATTGGTCGTTCTGCCTCCGTATATCTAGATTTTTCCCAAACTCAAATTCATTATTCTGAATTGTTAAGAAATTGTAATGCTATTGATCGCAACAGGGTGTGGACTTTAAGAGACGTTCCGAAATTGCAGACAAGCTTGGACAAGATCGATTGCCCCACCCTGAACCGTCAGGATGGGGGTTTTTAGGGCTGTGGATAATTGAGCCACACTCATGTCGTCCAAAAATTGATTGGTTCCATACTTCAACATGAGAGTGGGTAATAGTAATGCATCTCCTAGCGGTCTGGCGTTCAGCTCACACAAAATATCTTGTCCTGTGAGTAAACCAGTCACTGTCATCGTTTGCCCCCAATAGTCACTACGCAAAGCAGCCAAAGTTATCGTTAACCCTTCCACTTGATTGAGGCGGTTCAGAATGGGTTGAAACGCCTGTTCTACGGTATTGCCTACGACCCAGGTTAGGTGTCTAGGGGGATCTACAACAGGTGGCAGTTGCTGGGCGGCTTGTTCAAACTGCTGGAGGAATTGTCGGATCGACCCGACCCCATTATCAATTTGAGGATAATCTTCGTAATGGTTGGCTGGCGGTAAGTCTTGGCCTGCAATCAAAAACCATTCATCTGCCAGCCAGGCAAACGTAGTCCCTAGATGGCGCTGAAACTGAGCTTGGAGCTGTTGCACCTGGGTAATCACCTGGACTGCATCTGCTGGATCAACAGGTTTGAGATTATCTTCAGAGGGGCGAAATCGGGTCAGACCCACGGGGACGACAGCAACCGAAGCGACAGCGGGCACCTCCGTCTGATGGAATTGAGCCAAGTCCGTTAAGGTTTGCTCCAAGATCAAGCCATCATTAATGTCTGGACAGACCACTACCTGGGCATGAATCTGCAGCCGCCGCTCCTGAAACCACTGTAATTGCTCAAGAATGTGACCCGCTCGTGGATTTTTCAACAGCCGTGCTCGTACCTGGGGATGGGTTGCATGAACAGACACATACAGGGGGGACAGTCGCATCGCTTCGATCCGCCCCCATTCTGGCGGGGATAAGTTGGTCAGGGTCAAGTAGCTGCCATACAAGAAGCTGAGTCGATAATCGTCGTCTTTGAGATATAGACTAGATCGCAATCCCGGTGGTTTTTGATCAATAAAACAAAACGGACAGTGATTATTGCACTGAATGAGGCCATCAAAAAGAGCCGTTTCAAACTCCAGCCCCAAGGCGGAGTCGTAGTCCTTTTCAATTTCAACTTGATGGGGGCGACCCGCCACATCTAGCACTTCTAAGGTCAGAAACTCATCAGCGCAGAGGAACTGATAATCAATCAAATCTCTGGGAGATTCTCCATTGATGGTGACAATGCGATCGCCCGGTTCAAACCCAACTTCAGCCGCGATCGAATCAGGAATGACAGCGGTGATTAAGGCCGGTTGAATCGAAGAGTTGCTCATGTATCTGTACGCATGACTAACAGTTTTGGCCGCCCCGCCTCAATTAATCTGAGCACCCAAAAGACTGGCCAATAGGGCTTGCTGGGTATGCAAGCGATTTTCAGCCTGGTCCCAAACCCTTGATTGCGATCCTTCTAAAACATCTGTAGTGATCTCTTCGCCCCGATGGGCAGGTAAGCAATGAAGAACAATGGCTTCAGCCTCTGCTTTGGCTAGCAAAGACTGATTGACCTGATAGGGTTGAAAAATAGGAATGCGGTTGCTAGCTAAATCTTCCTGACCCATGCTAGCCCAAACATCCGTATATAGGGCATGGGCACCTGCAACGGCTTCTAGTGGATCAGCCGTGATCAGGACAGAGCTGCGATCCTTTGCTAAGGTTTTAGCTTGCTCTACAAATTCCGGTAATGGTCGGTAATCTGGGGGGGTGGCAACACGAACGTTAATGCCAACTAAGGCACAGCCCAATAAGAGCGAGTGGGCAACGTTATTGCCATCTCCAAGGTAAGTCAGGGTTAACCCTGATAATCGACCAAAGGTTTCTTGCAGCGTCAGCAAATCAGCAAGAATCTGGCAGGGATGTTCCGAATCCGTGAGGGCATTGATCACGGGGATAGCAGTATGCTGAGCAAAAGTTACTAAATCCTGCTGTTCATAGGTACGAATCGCTAACACGTCTAAGTAGCGATCTAAGACTCTGGCCGTATCTTCGAGGGGTTCTCCCCGACCGACTTGGGTGGCATCTGGTCTCAAATCGATCACCTGTCCTCCCAATCGATACATGCCGACCGAGAAACTCACCCGTGTGCGCGTAGACGCTTTGGTGAACAGTAACCCTAAAACTTGGGGACAACGCGGCTTAACTTTGCCAGCCTTAATTTGAGTCGCTAGTTCCAATAAACTGAGTATTTCTGAAGGGTCTAAATCTGCAAGACTGAGCAGATTTCTGCCTTTGAGGGTTTCAATACCAGTGACCATAAATTTAGATCATCCATCAGAAGGATAGCAAAAGCGGCTCTTCCCAACCTATCCTGAGACGTTAGGAAACTTACAGGATAACGCATCGAGACAAAAACTGTCTCTTCTTCAACGTCATTCAACATTGGGAGTAGATGGATGGTGTGGTGAAGTTGATGGCTTCTATGATGATTGGGGTTCTATGAAAGGCTGATCGGCTGCGAAGTCTCTTCCCGATTTGAGAAAATCAAGATTTTTGATCAGCTACTGTTCTGGAGAGCTTTCTGGCGGTTGGTCCGTTGGCCTAGGCTCAGGCGACACCGTGGGTGAGGGAACGGGAGGCTTTTCTTCTCTGGGGGCTGTTTCTTCCTCACTCACTGTAGGGGAGGGCTCACCTGAGGACGGGAACTGCTTTGGGGTAGCCAGTTGCTGATTCGGTTGATCTGTTTGTTGCTGACTACGGCGTGGACGGGCAGGGGATTGAGATGGCGGGACGATGGGGGGAGATTCTTTGGGAGTATATCGAGGTTGGTCTAGCCTTTTTAACAGTTTTTGAATCTTCTGGAGAGCGGTTTTGTTTTTACCTGTTTTCTGCTGTGCCCATACCAAGGCGGCTTTAGGATCATCCTGTAAATGACGGATCATGGTTCCCCACGCGATCGCATTCCCGTTTTGAGGATTCACCGTTAAAAAGGCATCTACCCGTGTGGACAATCGCCCCGGGTCATTTAACAACATCTCTCTGACTTCAGCAGGGTCTGTATCAGCAGCCAAAAACACTTGGAGAGCCGATTTCCACTCTCCATTGACTAACTGCGCCACAATGTTTTGCATTGAGCTTGCAGAGGTTTGTTGAACCTGAGCTTGGGCCACTTGAGCATGGAGGTTGATGTAGTCTAGTTGGGCTTGAGCCTTTGTTGACCACTGCTGGGGGAATTTCTTCTTCACGGCCCGTAACCATTGCTGGGCAGGAGACCATAACCCACTGCGGGCCAACAACAGACCTTGAGCATATCCTTGATTGCTAAAGGCAGGCTTGGCCAAGGAAATATGCTCCAGTTGCAGATCCCCCCTAGGAGCTAGCCGTATTTGATACACAGCAAAGTGAGGTTCTAGTCCCACCGTCTGCTGCGCCACTAACTCTGGCTGCTGATCGCCAGTCACTTGCTGCCACCGAGGATAATCCCCCGACGGGCTGGCCCAATCCAACATCAAGACCAAATGAGCTTCCCTAGGATGAAAATACATCACCTGCCCGTAGGCAGCTGCGGCGCTGCCCTCTGTTCGTAGTCCTGTAAGGCGCAACCACGATCCAGGTTGAGGTGCCGGCTGATAGGGTTCAATCCGGGATAAGGGAAGTGATTGAGTAGACCCCGAAACCAATCGGGGATTATTGGCTAAGTTTGCCAGTGTAGATTCTTTTGGCCCTCTAACGGCAACACGATTCAGTAATCGATAATAGCGTGGGCCTTGAAAAATTCTGAGCAAGGCAGGTAACTTCAAAGACCGATACACATGTAAAGTTTGGAGCCGTTGACAAGAAATCTCGGAACAGTCTTTGTTATAAATAGGGACCAAAATATCCTTGGTGGTAAGGAGAGGATTTTTAATATCTTGATCTGCGGCTAAAACGATGGGTGTTCCTGGGAAGTCATCCTGTTTCTGTAGGCGTTTGAGGATTTTCTGTAAGGTTTGGGGCTGATGAGCTGCGATCTGTTCATCCCTCGGTGTCGGCAAAAACTGATTCAGCCAAAAAGCGACATCTGAATCAGTAATCACCTGAAAACTCAACCAAGATAACCCCACTGTAGTGGTGGCCATGCCACTGAGTAGCATGATTTTCAGGCTAGATTGGAGCTTCCCAAAAGATCGAACAGACGAAGCAGGAGCGGGGGCTGGCCGAGAACGAGGGCGGGAGGCAGGAACATACACAACTTTGCCGTTGCGGACCTGACGAGAAAATTTATCTTTGGTGTTCACTTGAAGTGCTAAAAACGATATCCAGACTCACTCAGACGGTGACGGAAGTCTGTGAGAATATCCATAAGGTCTTGCTGTCCTGACTGAGGCAGCAAATCAATCAGCGGCAGATTCCGTTTGCCACCTCCCAGTGGTACGGACATATCTGACAGTACTTGCAAGATTTGCGGTTCTGCTAACAATCCATTTTCTAATAGGTTACAAAATTGTTCTGCTAGGGACTGATGCAAATGGGCATCACTTAAGAAGAGATGCCACTTGGCCACGTCGAGATAGATTTTCTCACCTATTTCCGCTGCTAGGTCTTCGACATCTTGAGTTGCGATTTGATCTGCCATAACTTAAATTATCACCCAATTAATAGGGTAATTATTGAGAACCGCAAGGTGAATCTCTTGCCTTCTCTAGAATAACCTTTGGATTAAAGATTTGTAGCTCGGCAGAGAAGATCTACAGATTAAGGTTTAAAGATAAAAAGCACGGAATTGACAAGATATTTGTTGAAGCAGCTTGGTGATGTCTATGGCACCATCTCTGTTGCGGATAGGCTGGATAGAAGTTTCTGGGTACAAGTTTTAGAGCTTAGGTTTGCTTGTCTGTCTTGAAGGAGGCAGCCTCTAGGGCTAGCTGAGACTAGACCCAAAATTGATACGACCCTTATTGAATAAGCATCACAGCAATTTTAATTACTTATTCATCAAGATCAATAAGACTCAAACGGCTTCAGTTTTTGTTCCAGCAGCTGCTCGATTCGGTCTGCTTTTTGTTCAAGGGCATCGACCTCGCTATTTAAAAGTTGGTTGGCTTTAAGGCGATCTTGTTCAGCTTGAGCTTTATTTCCGGTTAGGGTGTGAGCCAGTCCCCGATTAAAGTAGGCTTCTGCGTATTCAGGATTGAGAGCAATGGCTTTGTTGTATTGCGAGATCGCATTTTGATACTCCCGCAATTCAAAATGGGCATTGCCTCGGCTGTTATAGGCGGCAGCATTCCCTGGATTTAGGGTAATGGATTGGTTTAAATCTGCGATCGCACCTTGGTAATTGCCTTTTTGAAACTTGTCCGTCCCTTGTAGATACAAATCATCCGGGGTCCATTCAGCACTGGGTGAGACCGCTACTTTGCCCGCAAACCCTAGTGTCGGATTCACCCTAGTAACCGAACTCAGAAAAGTATTAATGGGAACACCCAAGTTAAATCCTGTCTTAACGTACACTGCTTCAGTTTGCCGTTCGTGATGCTCTCCATCGGCGCGACCATGAATCCCTATCAGTCGGGCTTGATTATCTAGCACCGAGCCCCCGCTCATTCCTGGTAAGGTATTGTTGCTGTATACTAAACCATAGCCGTCAGCCAGAGGACGCTTGGCATTGGCAGTGACTTTCCCCTCCGAAAAAGTCCAGATGGCTTCGGTAATAGCGGTTGTTGGCATTGGGAAACCAGAAACATAGACTGGAGTTCCAGCCCTAATGTCAGAAGAATCTCCTAGGTCGGCAACTCGATAAGCTTGAGTGCTAGTGAACTCAACAAGAGCCAAATCAATACCTTGGAATTTTCTGACTTGGCTATAGGTCAAAGAATATCGTTGGTCATCGATCGTGACCACTTCATATTCATCTGCGGTGGCGACAACATGAGCAGCCGTTAGGACTGTATAAACGTCATCTTGACGCTTAATAATCACCCCTGACCCTGGATTTTGGCCCTCAATGCGGACGGTGATCGCCTCAGCAATACTACTAACCTCAGCAGAATTGAGGGCTTGTGCAGTCTGGAATGGAGTCGCAATGATCGCAGCTACGCCCAAGACAATCACTGGAGCCAAAGGATGGAGCAATTTCATTGATGATAATACCGGGTAAGAATAGGAGTCCGAAACTTATCCTATCCGTAGCATATTTGTATCAAAGATCACACCTCTTGGAGAATAATCAGCTAGTCTTCACATGGGGAACCAGATCCATGATCACGAGCGTCTCGATCGTTATCGTCGTATAACCGCTTATTTTTAACCCATGACCCGTATTTCAATCGCAGACGATGAATCTCGGATCACATCCTTTATTAGATCAAGATCTGAAGAGTCAAAGACGGACTTGAGGTACTAGCTGATGTGCGAAGACAAGGGTCTAAATTACCCGTCACTATGTTGACTGCTAGAGGTGATATCCGGCATAAGGTATCTGGCCTAGAGGGTGGGGCAGATAATTACATAAGGTGTTGTACAGTATTCTGCAAAAGCTAAAGTCCCAGGAGTTGGGTATATGAATTTTGACCTATCAATAATAGTGGTTTGGCTATTTCTAGGGCTGGGCCTAGGTGTATTGAGCCTATTGATGATCCTCACCTTGGCTAATACTTGGAGCGTGATCAGACCCAAAACGAGACAAAAACGACTCCTTCGCGCTTTTGATTTGGGGAATATTCTGCCTGCTTGGGTGAGAAGGTTGAGCCACTCGCCACTGCCTTTCGTTGATAAGCATATCGAGTCCGATCAACAAGACCAACCGTCTGGTCTACTGGCGTCCCATTTGCCACCGTTGGCCTGTGACCTTGATGTCAGATCCACCATCGTTAATACTCGCTGCTGTTTGCTGCATACGAGGCAGGGCCAACCCTTGCATGGAGGGGCAGTGTCAACTCGATTAACTCGACTCAGACGAATGGGTGTCTTAATTTAGATCTCTGTCCACAATACAAATTCAAAATTCACCTAACCAAAACTTTTAATATCAAACAATCTTGCTTGCAAGTGCTAGAAAAAAAGCTTCAAACCTAGATATAATCCTTATCCGCAGGATTGCTTCATTTTTATTTTTGCATAGCTTCAGAGTTGAGATTTTACGAATTTGACATAATTTGTAATATTTTGTTAGGATTTCTACCTGTAAGCCACACGGCAAAAATAAGTAATTATGCTTAAAAAACTACTTGTACCCCTGACGTTTGCAGCCACTGTATTCGCTCAGTCTGCTGCCTTAGCTCAGACAGCAACCTACTACAGTGATTATTATCAAGGCCGCCAGACGGCGTCCGGCGAGATTTTCGACACGTGGAGTAATACCGCAGCCCATCCCAGCCTTCCTTTTGGGACATGGGTTCAGGTAACCAATCTCAATAATGGTACTTCTGTGAGTGTTCGCATCAATGACAGATGCAATTGCAGTATTGACCTCAGCAAAGCAGCCGCCCAACAAATCGGCTTACTTCAGAGTGGTGTTGCTCCTGTGTCTATTCAAGTGGTGCAGTAGTTGCTCGCTATTTCAAAACACCAGTCCCTAGGGTCGTAAATGTTCAATCCTATACCGAGCATTTTGGAAGTAGAGTCTGTTACTGCATTTCATCCCGAAAAGCCAAATACTTCCAGCGACTTAGCATTTTCTGAGAAGGGGGCCATGATAATTCGATTGATCAGGCACGGCAAGCCAGATTTTGAACCTCGCAGCATAGCTAATGCTAGACAGTTTCAAGCAGCAATAACTGCCTATAACGCTTCACCAGTGACTGAGCTTCCAGGTTATGCAGACAACTGCATGAAAGGTGTCACTTCTGATGCATTGATAGTGTGTAGCAAACTTCAAAGGGCAACAGACTCGGCTGCTCTGCTTGGTTACAACACTATCGAGACCTCCGAATTACTAAACGAAGCCGACCTGCCTTATCCCAACAGAACTCTACCCACTTCTCCCTGGCAAGTGGCTCTGATAATATCGCGGATAGGGTGGTTCTTTGGCTACCATCAAAACGCAGATGGGATACAGGCAGACCTTACTAGAGCCTCAGTAGCATCTACTTGGCTAGCTAAGCAGGCAGCAACACATGGAGAAGTATTGGCTTTTGGACATGGTGTGATGCACAGGCTCATTATCCGATCTTTAATCAAGAGTGGTTGGAGGGTAGATTTCTCCAGTGGCAACGGCTATTGGTCATAGTAAGATACTTGCACGTGTTCTTGCATGACAGTGAATTGAAACCAACATCTGCCATATTGGTATAGCGCTCAGAGAGCTTATAAAGCGTTGGTATTGAAAACACAGCTCAACGCTAATCTTAATTCAGAAATTCCATCAAAATATAGAGTGCTGTTTTACTAAGTTCCTTGTAAGGATTACAAAAGATTGGCTTGTAGGCAAATTTCATGGGTACTTGCGAGAACTCTAGGTATCGAAAGCGTGGGCAAAATACGATAGTTCTCGCGAACCAGTCAAGTAGGTAACTGTTCACAGTTCAAGCTTTTGGAGAATACGCACGATTAAAGGGATTCCGATTAGAGCAGCACAAACCAGCGCCAATAAAATTTGTACAAGATTGGACGTTGTGATGCCTTGGTATAGATACCAGATGAGGCTGATTAATACGATGGCCCTCAAAACCAAACTCTGAGTTGAATACCCTAGGTTGCCTTTTTGTTTGGTAAGGGGAAGCACGGACTGGGTTTCCCAAGCAATATTTTTATTCAGGCCAAATTGATAATGTACTTCTTCCAGCGTAGTAATCTTCAGTACATATCCACCTGTTAAGTCAAGCAGGGTTGCTTCACCAATTGTTTCTAGGGGAATAGTCCAGTTACCGCAAAGTAGACTTGTCTCGGTCAGAATCAGCATTCCTCGTCTAGACGTTACCCATCCGAGTTCGCGTTGAACGGGGGAACTTGCCTCCATTTTTCTAGCTTTGGTAACCCCTGAAACAAGTATTCTGACATGAGGATGCTGGCGTTGGAATTTCTGCAAGCGAAAGGGAACTAGATACAGTACATAGGAAGCAGTACGGCTAAACCCAACCCATACTTTTTCTAGCCAATTAGTAATATAAGAAAGCATATGAATATGTTTTTCTGCAATTCTAAAGGTATAGCGCTGAGAGTTCTTATCGTTTCCTAGCCACTCGCTATCCAATTTTCGATCGCATTCAGTATTTTTTGGCCTTGCCCCTAGCTCTTTATGACTGCAACCCAAATTCATCCCTCTAAACAGCTCAAAAAAATGCAAGCTCGGCTACGGGGGCTGGTTGGCAAGGCGATTCGTGATTACAACCTGATTGAAGCAGGCGATCGCATCATGGTCTGTTTGTCTGGTGGCAAAGATTCTTACACCCTACTAGATATCTTGTTGTGTCTACAGCGCAGTGCTCCCATTGACTTTGACATCCTGGCCGTGAACCTTGATCAGAAGCAACCCAACTTTCCAACAGAAGTATTACCCACCTATCTAGACAACCTGGAAGTGCCCTACCGGATTGTGGAAGAAGATACCTACACGACTGTAAAGCGAGTGATTCCGGAAGGAAAAACCATGTGTGGTTTGTGCTCTCGTTTGCGCAGAGGCATTTTGTATCGAGTGGCACAAGAAGAAAACGCTACAAAAATTGCCCTAGGACATCATCGAGAAGACATTATCGAAACTCTCTTTCTCAACCTATTTCATGCGGGCAAGTTGGAGGCTATGCCCCCCAAACTGTTGAGCGATAATCAGCAACATATGGTGATTCGGCCCTTGGCCTATTGCCCAGAAGCTGATATTCAACGGTATGCTGACCTACGCCAGTTTCCAATTATTCCTTGTACTCTGTGTGGTTCCCAAGAGACGTTGCAGCGGGTATTGATTAAACAGCTACTGCAAACTTGGGAGCAAGAGACACCAGGACGATTAGAAACCATCTTTCGCAGTCTGCAAAATGTGGAACTGTCTCAATTGGCAGATGCTCAATTGTTTAATTTTGCGGATTTACAGGTAAATTCTAATTCATAGGCGTCAACGAGTCTCGATAATCCCTATCATGCCTGCTTGGCTCAGTAATTCTAGTCGCTCATCGGCTTCTGCCTGACTTTCGTACGCACCGACTTGGAAGACGAAACGCCCCTGATAGCTGGAGCGAAAGGCATCTGGAACCAAATTTTTAATCTTAGTTTGTTGTTTGGAATCTGAAGCTTTAACGACCACACGATATCGAAGTCTAGAGCGCTCATCTAAGGGAGGGGGAGGGGGCTCGTCAGCATTAAGGGCGGCCAAGGCGTCAGCACGGCCCTGATCCTGGCTCGCCGTATAAATATCAGGATCGGGATCAAAACTACCTAACGGGACATCACCTGCGGGAACAGGGAGTCTGCCATCATCTTGGAGGGGAGAGAAGTTTTGCTCCTGGGTATCCTTTAAGCCTGGCCTAGAAGGAGTGGGGGCAAACCGAGGCGATAAACCCCTTGCAGGTACAGGCACAGGAATGTTGATGGGGGCAGAGGTAGGAGACAAAGGTGGGGAAGCAGCGAGGGTCACCGATTTTTCCTGTTGGCTGCTAGAGGACGGCGAATGATGATAGTTGTGGCCTTGAGCAGGGGACGAAGGCTGAGGAGACGCAGGTGGCAACGGCGGCAGGTCTTGATCACCTGAAAGAACCGGCAGCCCTGAATCGTCATCGGCAGAGGGTTGAGTAACAGCGTCAGGCGCAGAGGGCTGAGAGGGAGAGTTTGGCGGGGATTGGGGGGGAGAAGCAGACTCAGATGCTGAGACTGGGATATCAATCGGAGACGTAATCAGTTTAGTCAATGCATCCCGATTTTGCTGTTCGATGGATGGGTTGGGCCTAGAGGAGGATGGGTCGGACTGGGGCGAACTACCAGGAGGGGGTTGCAAGCGCTGTGCAGGATAAGGATATTGGGGAGCAGAGGGCTGTTGAGTAAGTTGTGCAGGGACAGATGCCTGCGGAGTCAACGCCTTTGAGCGGGAGGCAGTCGATGTTTGAGACGTTGTCAGGGCAGGGGGGCTGGCAATAGAATTCGCACCCTGATCATGGGTGAAGTAGATATGTCCTAAGGTTTTGTGGTTATAAGTTCGTTTTGTAAACCGCCAACCCGGTGTTAGATCAATTTTTAGGAATCCCGGTGCTTGGGACCGGGTGTGACCGATGGTCAGGGGTGGAGCACTAGGATTTTTGACGGGATATCCCATTAAAACTAACTGGTCATTACGTTTGATGATGGATAACCGATAGTCAAGGGCTAAATCTTGTCCTGCTTGCCGCACAGAGTATCCATTGCTATCTGTGCTCCGGCCACAAACGCCAGTGAAATCAAACTTCAGGAGTAGGGGGTCAATCACACCGGGTTGATCTGAGCTTTCTTGCCAGCAGGACTGGGTGGTGGAAATTTGCTCTATAACAATTAGGTTGTATAGTTTCCCGTCGGCAAAAGGAGCAGCGATCGCAATCAACTTGCTCTGGTCTACTTCCTTTTGGCCAAAGCTATAGGCTTGAGCCACATGGGGAATCAACAGACTCAAACATAGGCTTGCGATCGCAACTGTAACCTGATTCAGATGATATTTCATTGCTCCTACCTGCTACTCCAATTGTGAGTGAATGCTGTTATCTAAACGAGCTGAACTCTATTTAAAAAGTTCATAGCAAATCTGTGGGTTGAAAGTAGATTTACTCAGCAGCAAAACTAAAAATAACCCAAAGAAAAATAATCGGTGGTGAAGAATTGTATCCTGTTTTTCGACGAAAACTAAAACTGAAACAAAAGTTAATATTGCGCGTTCCCATACTATTTAGGTCGGGGGCGATCACTCATGACTCTTCGAAATTTACCATTGTTGTAAAAAAATCATTGAGTAGACTGAGGCCCTAAAAATATCAGGTTTAATATCAGGATCGAGTGGGTCCCAATGCCATCAGCTTGAACGTTAGTTATAACTAAATAAACAAAATCAATGAAGATCTCTTGATTTAATTTTCTGTGTTAACAGTGGGTATTCATAAGATGGCTCGCTTTTTGTCGACCCAACTAAACCAAAGCTTAAAACCATGACCCTCAAATCTGTACCGCCCCAGATATTAGCTTGGGGTTATCTTCTGGGGGTACTTGTGACCTTCATAACTGTCGGCTGGGTTCTGTCTGCTTATGCGGCCCCAACGCCAATGTGGGTTTGGACTTTAATGCTAATTGTCTATATTGCTTGGGCAGGTTCAGGTGCGATCGCAGTGGCCATGCTTTGGGTCGTTTCCGTAGTCTGGATCGCGGCTTATGTGTCAGCGACCCCCACACTCATGAACTGGAGAGGTTCAAGTTGGGCACTCTCATTAGTAGGGGTATGGATATTTGCGATGGGTGTGGTCTTAATATTGGCTTTTGCTCGACCCGCTCTTCAAGCCCTCAACTGGCCTCAAAAATGGATCTTTTATCGGCTGATTGTGATCACTTGGGCCGGGTTAATGGTGGGTCGATTTTTATACCTTGAGCTGCTGCCAGGCAGCAATCTATCCATGTTCCTCTCATCCACTTAGATATAGGAGCCCAAACGGTTGCCCCCATCCTCCTCCGCAGATAGTAACGATGCTGACTTGCAGGCCCAGCATTCCCCAACAGCCCCGGGGAACAGCCCTGCAAATAGGTATTCTATGTCTAACATTAACGACCTTAATCAATTGGGTTCTGCTACTTTATCGACTTTGGATACTTCTCAAATCCAAGCAATTCATACTCTTATTGATCAAGCGGTTATGCATGACCGCAATCAGAGATCAATTGATCCCAGACTCAGCCAAAATCAACTCACGAATGACCAGGTTTTTGCAAGCAAGAAACAAAGATCTAAACTCATCGATATTCGATTTATTGTCGATTTAATATTTTCTCGATTTTATGTCGTTTTATTAGTTGGCAAAGACATTCGCAAAGAGCGCAGAAGCTACCCTGTTAAGGGTATCACTAAGATTGGCAATCTGATTGCCGCCTTTATCCTAATCATTTCCATTAATTTACTAATTTCTGCCTTTGTGGCATTGGGACTCTATTTATTAAAATCATCTTTGGATATCAACTTATTTCCGGGGCACTTTTCAGAGCAAATTGAGTCTTTAATCTAGTGTTAATACTGGCACTAAATGATTCATTTTATTAATATCGAGTTCGCATCAACTGACTGATAGAATAGAAGCTGATAGAGTTCGTTATTTCCCGTACTTATGGCGAATGCAACATCAACGCTATATCGCATTCTGGATGCCAATTTCGACCGGGCTCGGGAAGGGTTGCGGGTGATCGAAGAATGGTGCCGCTTTGGTTTAGAGAATTCACAACTGACAGCTAACTGTAAGCAGCTACGTCAATCACTGGCGAACTGGCATCATCCTCCTTTGCGGATGGCCCGCAATACCCCCAATGACCCTGGCACCCAACTCACCCACCCCCAAGAAGCAACCCGCGCCGATCTACCAACCGTCCTTCAAGCTAACTTTTGCCGAGTCCAGGAAGCATTACGTGTTCTGGAAGAATATGGCAAGGTCTACGATGCAGAGATGGCAGCAGCTTGCAAGCAGATGCGTTATCAGGTTTATACCCTAGAAAGTCAATTGCAGCCTCGCAGACGGTGGCAACAATTGCTGAATGCGCCGCTCTACTTAGTCACCTCTCCCTGTGAGCAGCTGGTATCGGTGGTGGAAGCAGCCCTGCAAGGGGGACTGAGATTAGTGCAATATCGAGAGAAGCATGCCAATGATGCCGAGCGGTTTGCTGTTGCCCAGACGTTGTGTCAGCTTTGTCATCAACATGATGCTTTGTTTATCGTCAATGATCGGATTGATATTGCCGTCGCTGTTGATGCTGATGGGGTACACCTTGGCCAACAGGATATGGCGATGACCGTCGCTCGGCAATTACTAGGACCAGATAAACTTGTGGGCCGCTCAACAACTTGTCCCCAAGAGATGGAGCGAGCGATTCAAGAACAAGCGGATTACATTGGGGTAGGCCCAATTTATAAAACTCCCACCAAAGCAGGCAAGACCGCTGTAGGTCATGAGTATATTCGCTATGCTGACCAACATGCACCGATGCCTTGGTATGCCATTGGCGGTATTGACGAGCATAACTTAGCCGATGTGATCGCTGCCGGGGCCAGACGGGTGGCCGTTGTCCGAGCAATTATGGATGCCACTGCTCCGACTTCAGTGGTCCAACAGATGCTACGGCAATTTCAAGGTAATATCGTTCCCCCAAACCAATAACAGATCAAAGTGATCATGGAAAAATAGCTTCATACTGACTGATCCGGTTGGGGTTGGGCTAGGATTTGATTCTAAAATTTTGATTCTAAAATGACGATAGGCTCAACTGCGTTAGAGTTTGTCTTACTAATGGCGCTGCTAGTAACAATGATCGATATTCAAGTCAATGGAGAACAACAAACCTGCACTTCTAGCATGTTATTACCAGACTTTCTGGTACAGTTAAACCTCAATCCTCGCCTAGTAGCGGTAGAATACAATGGCGAAATTCTACATCGACAGTTTTGGGACACCACTCATCTGCAAACTGGCGATCGCTTGGAAATCGTCACCATTGTTGGAGGAGGATAAGATATTCTGGCGGCAAGTGCGGTTCTTCTCGAAAATGCTGTGGGGCTGAGCCAGGCCAACACTTACAATCCCAGCAGTACTTTAATTTGAGGATGTATCAGAGATATCGACTACTTGTCAATGTCCAACCCAGGCAATCTTGTTAAAATAAGTTACAGAGTTTAATGAAGGCAAACATCAGGTTATGGGCCGCGTCGGTGTTCTATTACTGAATTTAGGGGGACCAGAGCAGTTAAAGGATGTTCGTCCTTTTTTATATAACCTGTTCGCTGATCCAGAAATCTTAAGGTTGCCCTTTTCCTGGCTGCAAAAGCCCTTTGCTGGACTGGTGTCAACGATGCGGTCCCGCACATCCCGCGAAAACTATCGCCAGATCGGAGGCGGTTCACCTCTGCGCCGGATTACAGAAGCCCAAGCCCATGCCCTCCAAGATGATTTACAGGCAAAAGGGTGTGCAGCGCAAGTCTACATTGGTATGCGCTACTGGCATCCTTTTACGGAAGAGGCGATCGCCCGGATTAAGCGGGATGGCATTGAAAAATTGGTCATCTTACCCCTATATCCTCAGTTTTCCATCAGTACTAGCGGCTCCAGCATCCGCTTGCTAGAGAAAATTTGGGCTGAAGACCCCGACTTACAAAATATCAAGTACACGGTCATTTCTTCTTGGCATGATCGCCCCGGCTATGTGCAAGTGATGGCAGATTTCTTGCGCCAAGAGCTTGATCAGTTTTCTAATCCAGATCAGGCCACCGTTTTCTTTAGCGCTCATGGGGTACCTCTGAGCTACGTTACTGATTCAGGCGATCCCTATCAGCAAGAAATTGAGACAAGCACTCAGTTGATTATGGAGGCATTGCACCGCCCTAATCCCCATCTATTGGCCTATCAAAGTCGGGTGGGTCCTATGGAGTGGCTACGGCCTTACACCACAGATGTAATTCCTCATTTGGGCCAGCAAGGGATCAAAAATTTAGTGGTTGTGCCCATTAGCTTTATTTCCGAACATATCGAGACTCTGCAAGAAATTGATATGGAATATCGACATTTAGCACTGGAATCGGGAATTGAAAATTTTCGACGGATACCAGCGGTGAATACGCATCCTGACTTTATCAATACTCTGAGTGAAATGGTGCTTGAGTATCTAGACCAGCCATTTCTCGGATTTTCTCAAGTCTTTCGACCGCAGGAAAATATTAAGCTCTATCCACAAGAGCGCTGGGAATGGGGGATGACAACTACAGCGGAGCGATGGAATGGTCGGTTCGCAATGGTGGGTTTTTTCGCTTTATTGGTTGAATTGATTAGCGGTTATGGTCCACTGCATTTAGCGGGTTTGCTCTAATTTGCCAGATAGCTCTACTTTCCACAATTTGTGCCAATGATTGCGAACGGCCCGACTGGCATCATAAATGGATGCATATCGGTCACTGGGGTTCGATTGGCACATTTTTGCAAAGATTTGAGTCGTTTCACCGAGGAGATCACCCCACAACTGATCGGAGGCTGTCTCTGGCATTGGCAAGGCTCGCAACAAGGCTTTGCCAATCGCATACAGATCGGTCTCCAGATTGATGCGACTAGCCATCAGCTCAGGAGCTAACATGTCACCTTGCGCCTGCAAAGCGTTCTGGTACTGAGGATTGTGCTGACTGAGCTTGCTCAAAATCCGGGTAACAATCCCATAGTCAATGAGTACTAATTTTTTGCTTTTCTCTGTAGGCTGTAAGAAGCAACCAGGGTGAGGATGGGAATGAATGAGTTGTGATTGATGCAGAAAATCGATCACAGTTAGGAGTTCGTCAGCAATTTTGCAGACACTTTTAGGGGATAGGGGAGCGGTTGTCTCTAATACCTTGCTCAATAATGTGCCTTCAATATACTTATGAACCATATAGAAAACTTCGCCGTCTTGTAAGTGGCTGACTAAGGGCAGACATTGTGGATAGGTTTGGAGCTGTTTGAGAATCGTCATTTCTGCCAAAAACTGATCTTGGACGAATTGCAAGACATTAGGATTATTAGTGTCCAAACGAAACGTGTGAATGATTCGCAAAGGAGTATCAGACGCTTGTAGATCTTGAGCGATCGCAGTTTGCCCCATGGGATGTTTGCTCAGCACTTCCACCAACCGAAACCGTTCATCCCAGAAGGAGAGAGGTTTGACCGCAGCCGTGGATTGAACCAACTGCTGCTGAGAAACTTCGGAGGCTTCGCGGGTTTTGAGATGGGTTTGAATGCGAGCGAGAGCCACGGGCAAATCAATGGGCTTGGTGATATAGTCATTTGCCCCCAGTTCCAGAGCTTCCACGATATTTTCGCTGGCATCTTTTGCGGTTGCCATAATCACGGGTAATTGTGATTGAGAATAGCTCTGCCGAATTTGCTTGAGGGTTTCAATCCCACCTATTCCTGGCATCATGATATCTAGCAATACCAGAGCAATATCGGTTGTAGCAATCACTTGCAAGGCTGATTCACCGCTATCTGCGAGAACAACCTCATACCCTTTGCGCTCTAAACGCCGACTCAGCATATCTCGATTGGCTTCGTTGTCATCGACAACCAAAAGCTTTAGATCTGCTTCTGATGACGAATGTTGCGGGTGGTGTGTGACGAGAGAAGAAGTTTGTATCAATGGCGTTGTCAACTGTTCTGAATGGGTCGCAGTTGCAACAGAAGCCAAAAGACTTTCTGAATGTCCTACCCCTGAAGATGCTGCAACCAAGTGTTCTGAACTTATCTCAGAGGCTGCAACGATATGTTCAGATTTCGACTCGATGGCAGTAACAGCTTCTGCTGGACGGGTCTGAGCAGCTTGCAATTGCTGTTCAATCTTCTGAAGGAGGCGTTTGAAGTCAACGGGTTTTGTATCATAATCATCACAGCCAGCCGCCATTGCTTCTTCTCGATCACCAACCATGGCGTGCGCTGTTAAGGCAATGATCGGGATAGATGCTGTATCAATCTCAGCTTTTAAGGTTTGGGTAGCCTGCCAACCATTCATCACAGGCAAACTCATATCCATCAAGATTAGATCAGGCAGCTCAGATGTTGCCATGGAAACGCCTTCGCTACCATCGACCGCAATTAAGACGTCGAACCCTCGCCGCTTTAAGCGGCGACTGAGCATATCTCGGTTTAGTTCGTTGTCTTCTACTAAAAGGATCTTAGGCATCGGTACGAACCATCTACTACTGGGGGCGGGCAGGATATGAGATGAATCAGGCTGAGTTAGGATTGACCAAAATTGAGTCTCCGTCTACTTTGACTGTATAGGTCTCTAGTGGACTCGAGGCAGGGCCTTTAACTACAGTGCCATCTAGCTTATAGGTTGAGCCATGGCAAGCGCAGAAAATATTCTGAGCGTCTTGTTCGAAGTCAACCGGACAACCCTGATGGGTGCAAGTGGGATTGAGAGCGTGCAGAGTATCTGAATCTTGGGCATTACCGACCACCAAAACTTTTTTGCCCCCATCGATGGTTTGCAAAAGGCGACCCGTCTCCTCTAGATCTTGAACATTACCCACCTTGAAAAAACCATTTTGAGATGCTCCTATTTTAGGGGATGCGACGTTCTGATTAGATACTTGTCTGCTGCAAGCTCCAATCACAATTGATAGCATTCCTGACACCCAGCTTAAAGTCAACCATGACAAGACTTTTCGACGATTCATCTTAATTTTTATAGATTAGATCCACAATAGTTTACTAGCTACTAGTGGTTTTTTAAGGAAGATAGCCTGATCCAGGCTAAGGTTAGTCTGCCCATCTTTGTTATGTAAATTGAACCCACAATTTATTTTTTATATAATAAAGTAATATTTGGATTTGGACATAATTTTGGGCATAAAAGGCTATAAAACCAACATTCTGGAATTTTATAGCTGCTTTTTCTTGCAAATGAACCTATTTTTTTGTCTTTTGAATCAAATACAACTTTTATTGATCGAGCGTTGTTGGGAGGTCAGTTGGATTTGGGCAAACTAATGATTGGAGGTTGCAAGCAAAGTATTTAGCGCAACAGTCTCCTGTTCAATACTGATGTAAAGAATGCATCGAAATCAGATAAATTCTATCTCCAGGAGGGTCTAGGGCGTGAACAGAGTGTTTAAAAAACGTCATCTGTTATTTATTTTTTTGTTTTTCTTGGCATCTCTGTTGACCTTAATGCTGACCCAGATGACTGAGCAGCCTGGGATTGCCAAACTGGGGCCACCTATTACGGCTTCAGGAGATGAACCCATTGAACCGATTCCAATGCAAGTGTCTTTGAACATGGAAAAAGTGGTTCTGGGGAAACAATTGTTTCATGATCCAAAACTTTCCAAGACCAACAATATTTCTTGTGCAAGCTGCCATGATCTGACGAAGGGAGGGACGGATCGCCGCGCCCGTTCCCTAGGAATTAACGGTCAAATCGGAGATATAAACTCCCCTACCGTTCTTAATAATAGCTTTCACTTTAAGCAATTTTGGGATGGTCGGGCCGATTCCCTGGAAGAACAAATTGAAGGTCCCATCCATGCTGATAAGGAGATGGGGTCTAGTTGGCCTGAAATTATTGAGAAATTAAAACAATCGCCAGAGTATGTGAGCGTTTTTGACAAGCTTTATGAAAAAGATATATCTGCCAACAATATCAAGGATGCGATCGCAACCTTCGAACGTTCCCTTTATACACCCAACTCTCCATTTGATCAATTTCTGAGAGGCAATGCAAATGCCTTGACCAATGAGGAAAAAGAAGGCTATCGGCGCTTCAAAGGATATGGCTGTGTAGCCTGCCATCAAGGTGTGCTCTTGGGCGGCAATATGTATCAAAAATTTGGCGTTTTCGGTGACTATATCAAAGAACGAGGCGACGAAACAAAAGCAGACTTAGGACGTTACAACGTCACAGGCAAAGAAGAAGACCGCTATATGTTTAAGGTGCCAAGCTTGCGGAATATCTCCTTAACAGCTCCTTATTTTCATGACGGTTCCGCCGAGACCCTAGATGAGGCTGTAAAAGTCATGGTCAAATACCAACTTGGCCGCGAAGCAGCTCAAACGGACATTGATCTAATCATCCAATTCTTAAAAACCCTAAATGGTGAGATAAAAGAGGTCGCCTAATGCAGAAACAAAAACTTCTCGGCCTCTTAGGGGCATCGGGTGCCTTATTCCTATTAGGGGCATTGGTAACCAAAAGCTTATCTATTGATAACCAACAAAATCAGCAGTATCGCATCCTAATCTCCCAACAGGTGAATAAGGATGCTGCTGTCAACGAAAGCATCCTTAAAGCCCGCTACGCCTTGCTCACATCCTATGATCCCCTGGTGCGAGCCATGTCCGAGCAACTCGGTTTGCAGACAGATTTAAAGCAGGTTCCTGGATTCATTGGCGACCCGCAAGTCCTACAACAGCAATTGCAAAAAAATAATCAGATCTTTACTCAAAAAGAAGAGCTAATTGAAGATTTCAAATCTAAGAATGCAGTTTTAAAGAATTCTTTGACCTATTTACCTGAGCTAGTCAAAGAAATTCGCCAAGGCTCTCTCTCTCAAGGTTTAACTGGGGGTGAAACCGTCCAGTTGGAAGCCATGTTAGATAATGTCTTACTCTATAGCCTGTCTGACGATGAAGAGTTAGTACCTCAAATCAAACAACAGATGGCTCAGCTAGAGACACAGAGCAAGCAAAATCAAGCCTCTAAGAGCATCAAGCTGGCCATTGCTCATACGAGCATGATTCTGGAATATAAACCTCAAGTTGATGCCCTCACCCGCAATATTCTGAAGCTGCCAACTGTGGAGGCCATTGGCGCTTTAGAAACCACTTACACAAAACACTATAATGCGGCCACCCAGACTGCCGATGTCTTCCGACTCCTCAGCTTTGGCTGCTTGCTAGTCTTTGTGGGCGGCGGTGCATATCTAATTATTCAGCAACAGCGACGCTCTAACCAGCGAGTTTCTGGCATCCTCAGCAGTCTGACTGACGCCTTTGTCGCCCTTAATCCGCAGTGGCAAGTGACCTATATCAACGACAAAGCTGCTGAAATTTTGCAGAAAGATCCGCAACAGGTTCTCAACCAAGATTTTTGGCTGACCTTCCCCGATGAATTGGGAGCAGAACATCTGGCCCAGTTCAGAGAAGCTTTACAAAAAAAAGAGAAGACTTTTTTCGAAGTTTTCTATCAACACAACCAAACCTGGCTAGAGGTTCGTGTCTATCCCAGTGTAGATGGTCTCTCGCTATTTCTTCAGGATATCACCGCTCGCAAAGCGGCTGAAGCTAGCCTACAACAGATGAACCAAGAACTGGAGATCCGGGTCAAAGCTCGAACGACCCAACTTGCCGCCAGTATGGAAACGGCTGAAGAGGCACGAGAAAAGGCAGAAGAAGCTAACAAGAGTAAGAGTGAATTTTTGGCGAACATGAGCCACGAGTTGCGCACGCCTCTCAACGCCATCATTGGCTACAGCGAAATGCTGGAGGAAGATGCCGAAGATATCGGTCAGGATGACTTTGTCCCCGATTTACAGAAAATTTCAGGGTCTGCCAAGCATCTGTTAGAACTCATTAACTCCGTTCTCGACTTGTCGAAGGTGGAAGCGGGTCAGATGGAACTCTATTTGGAGTCCTTCGCGATCGCACCCATGGTCAAGACCATTGCAGCTACCTTACAACCGATTGCCGACAAACAGAACAATATTGTTTCATTGCATTGTCCTGAGACAATTGGTAACCTACGGGCTGACCAAACCAAAGTGCGACAGAGTTTGTATAACTTACTGAGTAATGCCTGCAAGTTTACAGAGCGAGGTGAAATTAGCCTCACCGTCACAGAAGATGCTGGCGAAGAAATTATTTTCAGCATCAAAGACACCGGCATTGGTATGACCCCTGAACAATTAGAAAAAGTATTTCGGGCCTTTACCCAAGCAGATGCCTCAACCACTCGAAAATATGGAGGTACAGGTTTAGGACTCACTATTACCAAACAATTCATTGAGATGATGGGTGGCCATATCTCCGTGAAGAGTGAATATGGGGTGGGCACAGAATTCAAGGTGCATCTCCCGCGGCAAGTGGAACCAGAAGTAGTAGACCCCGCGCCATCAGAGTGCCATAAGATTTCTCTACCTGCCTTAGGGCAAGGGCATAACATCACGGGCACCGTTCTAGTTATCGATGATGATGAACATGCCCGAGACTTGATGCAGCGATTTCTGACGCAGACTGGCTACAAATACATGATCGCTGAGTCTGGGCTGGAGGGGTTGCAGTTAGCCGAAGAGATCATACCCGACGTGATCATCTTAGATGTACTCATGCCTGAATTAGATGGCTGGTCTGTGCTGCAAAGCCTGAAGGGGAATAACAAACTAGCCAATATTCCTGTGATCATGATGACGATGGTCGATGCCGAAAAAGTTGGATTTTCGCTGGGGGCAACGGATTTTCTGAGCAAACCTTTACAGCGGGATCGGCTCTTAGAATTATTGGACAAGTATGCAACATCTTCTGATCGGAACTGGATGTTGGTGATTGAAGATGACATCCCATCTCAAGAAATGCTAGGTCGTCTCTTAGAACGGGAGCAATGGCCCTATAAAACCGCAGGAAATGGTAAAGAGGCCCTAGAAATTTTAAATGCAAGTGAGATACCTGATCTAATTTTCCTCGATCTGATGATGCCCGAGATGGATGGGTTTGAATTTCTCCAAGTCTTACGGCAGCGGCCAGAGTGGCAAAGTATTCCTGTAATTGTGGTGTCGGCTAAAGACTTAACCGCCAGTGAGCGCTTGCAACTAGGCGATTCAGTGCAAAGTATCCATCAAAAAGGACAGCTCGATCGACAAGAATTGCTGGAAGAGGTACAAGATTTTATTGAGATTGCTGCCAGTCGCTAAGCCCATCAAGCCTGCCAACCATTTGTATGCATGCTTGAGCTTTTACCAATATTGCCAAGCTGAAGTATTGAGGATATAAATCCCTAGTGCCAAGTTGGTTGTGGCATGGGCAATGATGCAGGCATAGAGACTTTTAGTCGCCTTGAGCAGTAGCGTATAAATTACTGCACAGATAATGGCGGCTAACCATTCACTATGGAGGAGGCCGAAAAGGATGGATGAGATTGCCAAGGCTCCCCAGGTAAAGGTGCCGACGGGAATTCTTGGAAAGTCTGGCACACTCAAATACCGCAGCAGAAAAGAACGCCAAAAAATTTCCTCCATGATCGGCACCATCATGACTAAGCCATAGAAGCGAAACGCCAGAAAAACAGGCAATATCCAGCCCTGTAAACTAGCAAACGGATCGTAACCCACCCGACTGCCTAGATGAGGATAAGGGATCCATTGATCGAGCAGAATCCATTCGGCAAAGACGATAAGACCGACTATAATCGCCGTCACCGTTACCTTAGTTCTCGGTCGAATCTCTTGCCAGGGTCGGGCAAAGCATCCCAGCATCACAGAAACAACAATCACCTTCAATCCATATAGCCATGGATAGACGCCTGGCCATGTCCCCTCCAAGGTCGTCATCACCATAAAGGTAGCCATCGGCGCTATATAAGCGACCCATGCAGGCATGATCGAACTCTACTCACGGCATAAAGGTTATTACTCAGAACTGAGCATAACCGATGATTTCGCTTTAGCTGCATCTTGATTCGTCAAATGACGCCGCATTGATTCTACAAAGCGACTGACCCGAATGGGATCAATGGGTTGGTCGATTTGACCGTGGCGTTTGAGAGAGCTGGAGACAATCGCCCCATTTGCAGACTGAATCAGGCTGGGAATATTTTCCCAATTGGCGCCACTACCAATGAAAACAGGCACATCCTCGGCGGCATCAACAGCCAACTCTAGATCGCCAAGATTAGGGGGATTGCCCGTTTCCCAACCAGAAATGATAATGCCGTCGGCCAAACCGCGTTCAATGGTTTCCCGAACAGTTGTTGTTAAGTTGGGGGAACCTAAGGGGGTGGCATGTTTAACCAGAACATCGGCAAAGATTTTGACGTCGCTACCTAGTTCTCGACGATACCGCAGCAAACGATGGGCTTCTCCTTCGACTAGGCCCTGGTCTGTTGCCATCACACCCGTGAGAACATTGACGCGAATGAACCGGGCTTCGACACAAGATGCGATCGCCATCGCACTACAGGCATCATTACGGAGAACGTTAATACCAATGGGTAAAGGCACTAAATTCTTGACCCGTTGCACCACCAGACTCATAGCACTGACAACCGCAGGATCTACAGTTCCTTTGGTAAAGGGAGCATCAAAGAAATTTTCAATAATCAGACCATCGACGCCACCCGCAGCAAGCGCAGTAGATTCTTGTTCAGCCCGCGCAATTACAGCCTTGAGGCTGCCACCCCAACGGGGCGAAGTCGGTAATGGCAATAGATGAACGACGCCAATGATGGGATGAGGGGATTTAAAAATGTGTTGTAACTCCACGGATAATCGAGTCGAACTCAGTAGAGAGCAATGAATAAAAGCACTTGAATAAAAGAAACTATGGATTTTTTAAGCTCGCCTTGAACAAAATTCAATGGCACCTGAGCAGAAAGGTCCTAGACTGCCAGCATAACAGCTTCCAGGTTCTCTGTATATTGGGGTTGATGACTATAAATGGTGGAGGCAACAGCGGGTAAGTTGTTGGTATATACAGTAAGTCACAGATGAAAGGTGATGGGCTAAAGGTCCTTACCGCAAAGCTTCGAGATAAGACATCATCAATTGGTAGTTGGTTGTGTCTTCTTGGGCCTTGAAGTAAGCCGCGGCTTTTTCGATATCCGGGATGGCCTGCTGAGATTGGCCTAAGATCTCGGCCCGAATGGAGCCGCGGAGTCGATAAGTATTGCCATCATTGGGATTGCTTTGAATCGCTTTATCTGCCTCGGCGAGGATGGCGCGAGTATTGGGAAAGGCAGCTTGGGCATTTTCCTGAGCAGCATAGCGTTGGGCTAGGGCCGCATCTGTACTGCGCAGGATACTTTTAGCTAAGACAAATTGAACTAATTCTTGGTCCTTAAGAGCTATGGATGCCGCATTCTGAAGGTCTAGGGCGGCGCCTTTTTGATCTTGAAGCTGGAGCCGCACGGCGGCGGTCGCCAGGAATTGCTGAAACGTTTCTGGTTTGGATTGGAGTTGTTGCAGTACAGTCACCCCTTGCTCAACTTGTTTGGCACCCGCTGAGTTGCCTTGCGATCGCATCAATACCGCCGTTTTTTGCATATCTGCCGCTGCCCCTGGATAATCTGCCATCAGGAATTTAATGGTACTCCGCAACCCATATCCAGCAGGATGCTGAGGATTTAACTGTAAACCTTGGTTGGCATCGGCCAACGCTCCCTCCAATTCGCCAATACGACTGCGCACCAGACCTCGAACAAAATAGGCCTGCGAGTTTTCTGGGTCGAGACGAAGGGCTTGTTCGCTATCGGCGAGGGCGCTGGAGGCTTGAGCCAGTCTGGACTGGGCAAATCCCCGAGCAGAGAAGGCGGCGGCATAGTCTGATTTAAGACGGAGGGCTTGATCCAAGTCAGCGATCGCACCTTTGTAATCCTCTTTCTGAATTTTGGTCTGGGCTTGCAGATACCAGTCATCCGCCGTGGTTTGAGTCGGGGCAGCCTGCGGCGCTGGCGCTTCTACCCCAATCTTAATTCCGGCCTTAGGGGCCAAGGTCGTAAAGGTATTAATGGGAATACCGAGATTGAATCCGCTTTTCACGTAAATATCGGGATTCAGATTTTGATCCTGTACTTTCGTCGTTGTATCAGCACGACCGTGAATCCCGATTAGCTGGCCATCCGCATCTAGGACGGGGCCACCACTCATCCCCGGCAACGTGTTGTTGGAATACACCAAGGCATAGCCGTCAGCAAGAGGACGACTGGCATTTGCTGTAATTTTGCCTTCCGTAAAGTTATAAATGCTGTCCGAAATCGCTTGAGTCCGCATCGGGAAACCAGCAACATAGCTCAGGGTGCCTTCTTGCACAGGACTGGAGTTGCCCATATCCACTACTTGATAGGATTTGGGGCTCTGGAATTGGACAACCGCTAGGTCCACATTCGGAAGCCTTTTGATTGTGCTGGGGTTGACCTCCGCCGTTTGGCCATCGGGCGTGATCACTTCATAATCATCTTCAGAGCCAACCACGTGAGCAGCGGTGAGGACGGTGTAGGTATTTTTATCTCGCTGAATGATGACACCAGAGCCTGCCGTTTGACTAACAATCCGAATCGTCGTATTTTTGGCGATCTGACCGACTTCTTGAGACGTGAGGGCGACTGCGGCGGGATGGCCAAGGCAGACCAGGACAACGGCTGGGCTAAGCAAACTGGTTAAACCGAGGGTGGACCTGTGCATAGTGGTAGATAGAAGGGATTATTTATTATTCTTGAAATATTTTTTGGCAAGTGTCAATTCAATCTGCGTTGTTCTTGACGTAATTGCGACTCACCTGGAATCAATATGGATGTAATAGACTCAGAAATGGGGATACAAGTTGCGATCGCCCTCGGCAGCAATTTGGGCGATTCCCAAGCGACTCTAGAAACTGCCGTTGCCCAACTCAGTCAAGACCCCAACATAAACTTACAGGCTCAATCCCATTGGTATCAGACTGTAGCGGTTGGTCCCTCCCAGCCAGACTATTTGAATGGCTGCGTATGGGTGAATACGCAATACGATCCTGAACCGTTGTTGCAAAGGCTATTGGCGATTGAAACCCAGTTTGGCCGGGTTCGCCTAGAACGATGGGGTCCTCGCATCTTAGATTTAGACGTCTTGCTGTTTGGCAGTGAGGTGATCAACACCCCAACTCTGACCGTTCCCCATCCCCATCTGCATGAGCGAGCGTTTGTCCTAGCCCCGTTAGCAGAAATTTGCCCCCATTGGATGCATCCCATCCTGCATCAATCCATTGCTGATCTAGCCAAGGCTGTAGACTATACAGGAGTTCGCCAACTCCCCAGTTAGCAAGTGCTACTCCCATCAACCTCCAGCTAAACGGACCGATCCCCTCCTAGGAGGGGATCGGTCCGTAGGGCAGGGTGGGTTACAACCCAACCGTTAATCGCTAGACTCTAACCCACCCCTAACCCCTCCTGGGAGGGGAATAATACAGATAGCCTCAATATCTCTCATATAAAGTTTTCAGGAATTACCAACTTAATCCCTCATGTCTTTATTTCAAGAACCTCCAGAAGTGCTGAAGCCGTTAATGTTCTATGACGGTCGCAAGTATACGTTTGAAGCCAACCGTCTGCGGCTACCCAATGGCAGCGAAGGGGATTGGTCTTGTGTGCGTCACCCCGGCGGAGCGATGGCGGTGCCAATTACCAACGAGGGCAAGTTTGTGTTAGTCAAGCAGTATCGATTTGCCCTCAAGGGCAGGCTGTTGGAATTTCCGGCGGGGACGGTGGAAACCCATGAAGCACCAGCGGTGACGATTCGGCGGGAGATTGAAGAAGAAACGGGATATCGTGCCCACAAATGGCAAAAGTTGGGGGAGTTCCCTTTAGCTCCGGGGTATTCCGATGAGATTATCTATGCGTTTTTGGCCCAGGATTTGGAGTTATTAGATAATCCACCAGAGCAAGATGAAGACGAGGATATTGAAACGGTGTTGATGACCCCAGAGGAGTTGGAAAAGGCAATTCTGGCGGGTGAGCCGATTGATGCCAAATCGATTTGTGGGTTTTATATGGCACGGACGATGTTAGCCTAATCCTTCCTCCGAGTCGCCCATCGCTGCCGTAACCTTAAACCGATTGTAGGTACCGAACTCAGCCAAAGCAATAGTAGACAGTTCTTCCATCAGCTTGTTAATGCTTATCCCTCTTAATTTAGCTCATTGCTTGAGCCTTAAGTGTTTATCGTCAGAAAGCCGGATCGTAAGCGTAGCCATAACATTTAACTCCGAGGGATATGTCTAAGCTTTACTTAGATAGCTTTGGTATCGCTCCCGCAACTGCTCAACTTTTACCTTCCCAGACCAAAACTCCACCATAGTCTGACCAAATGCCCAGGCATCATCCTTGATAGATGGGGCTGTTTCTAGCAGCAAAGACCACAGGGCCAGAAAGTCAAAATTAGGGTGAATGTCTGGGTCCGCAAGCAATGTAAACAGTTCATAGCCCATTTGCAGCTTGCCCATCACCACAGGGGATTGCTCAATGGGAAGTTGGGTCGCTAGAGCCGTCGCCAAAGCCGGAGAACCCGTCATCATCGTCGAGAGAAAACCCAAGATCGGACTTTTGAGCAGTGCGGCCAGTCCCTGAGTCGTGCTCATTTGGGAGGCGTATTGGTTGATAATTTTGGCAGAGGCTTTTATACGGGCGTCGCGATCGCGCAAAAATCGCGCCATCCGCGACTGCTTAGCTGGATCAAACTCACTGACCATCGCATTGGATAGTTCAGTCACCCCCCAAGCCGCCCGCTCTTGATCTGGGCTGCTAGTCACCAAAGGCAAAATTATCGGTGAAACCTCGCCTAATATTTCTTGGCGGTAAGCCATCGCGTCCCGAATAGAGACTTCCTTCGGTTGGTTACCCATTCTCCAGTCGTAGGGAGGCGACCATTCTCGAATCGGTCGCAGACGATCCACCTGGGTGACCACACTAATCATAGGTAGATCATCAACCTGAGCCTGAATCTCTTCCAAAAATGACAAATCCATCTGTAACGCCGGATCCGTCGCCGGAGTGACTAGGAGTAGCAAATCAGCCTCTGCGGCTTTCTCGATCACTATTTGGCGAAAATCTTCACGCCCGCTTTGCTCGTATCCCGGCGTATCCCACAGGAACAACGTTTCATCCATAGAGTTAGTGAATCGATAAGACTGCAAGGTATCTGTGCTCGGTAACACGTCTACAGCAGCAGTCTCTCGTCCAAACAACCGATTGATCAAGCTACTTTTACCAGCTCCGGTGCGTCCCACAAGCAGAACATTGAGAGGCGCTTGTTCAATGGCCTGGACAGGTGCAGCTTCGGTGATAATCTCCCGTAGCGTTTGGGTTTGCTCTTCGGGCAAATTGTACTCCAACGCCTCTAGCGTTTTGACCGTCTCGCCACTGTAAAGCGCGATCGCCTGCCCCCCTAGCGCCTGTAAAGTTGTTTCTCTGAGAATTTGGCCCAGATTAGCCAGTAACTGCTGATTAGCCTGATTTCGATAGGGCTGAGTCGAAGTTCGCGTTAGGGCCGCCACCGGATTAAAAATCCACCGCGACCAGTTCCAGATTTTATAGGCTGTCTTAGCAGCAGGCTCTAACTTTCGATAGGTTTCATAGGTCTCGTAAGCTTGGCCTACAGTCACTTGACCCAACACAGGAGACAGTTTTTGCATCCACTGGTCCACATCATCCACAGTTCCTCTGATTAGGCCATACGCTTGGGGGACGTGGATATTTAAGAAGGGTCGCTTAGCCGCCGGATAGTAAGTATAGGCAACGACTTCAATTAAACTTTGGCACCGACGAAAGAACTGAGTCCAGTCCTCCCAAGGCAATAGGTCTTCCCGAGCAGCAACCAACACTTTTTGGATTTCAACTTCGGCCTGTTGGTGTAAAGCGGTGTTGTCCGGCTCGGTACTAGGGGATTTGTCCTTGATAAATGCAGTTGCTTCTGCAGCAATTTGCTCTGGCAGGCGCAACCAGCGGACCAGTAAGAACTGCCATCCCAAAAACACTAAAATCACCACAGCCCAGATCCAGCTAATTCCCCAATGCTGGATTTGTAGACCAGCAGCAACACCCAAAAATCCGAGAACACCAACGACAGGCAATATTAAAATTACCCACTGCCATACCTTGAGTCGAATCATAGGGTTATTAGAGTGCATCTAGAGTGCTTAAGTGCAATATAGCGGTTTCCCAAGGCCCAGGTCGAGACCGCCTGTCGGACAAATAGGCATTGCGAGCTGGCTGTATGCTTTCACTGCCAATCCGTTGCTCATCCCCTTGGATTAATCAGTGTGAAAGGGGACTCCTATCTGTATCCAAGCATGATAGTCATCAAGCGTCTTCAGAATTCTGGTTACAGGGAAGACTATTGCCATTGCCTAACAAGCTGCTATCCAGTTCCAGGTGCTGCTCTATTTTGAGACATCATCTCTAAGCCAGGGCCGTCAGGCTAAACCTTAGTTGTACTGATTCGATTATCTCGCAAGGGTTATGAAGGGTTGCTCCGTTCAGTTTAAGCTTTTAACATCTCCGATAAAACTCTATCAGTGTACTGATGGCCAATGTAGTTACGCAGTTGCGGGACTGGTTACTCCAAAATCGTCCTTTTAGAATGGGTCGACTAGAGAAAGATGCCGCCTATGATTCGGACGTAAAAGAATCTCTAGCAGAGCTACCCGAAGATATTGCTCAGCACCTGATCGAGCAGGTTAACCAACTTCCGAGTCATCCCTACGACCAGAAGATTATTCAAGAAGCTGTTTTTACTGCAATTGGACAATGGCAAGACGCCCCTGACCTGGTTAACAATTCGCTGGTCTTTCTCAGTAGCCCAGTGTCAGCAATCACCCGAATTTTGACGGATAGTCTGGTAGATTGGGCCGAGCAAAGCGCTCTCAGCATCAACCTTTTAGACTGGATAGAGCGACCGATTCATGCTGCACAAATTCAGGCAAACCTGCATGAAGCCCTGGCACAAACTGAGGCAGACGCTCAGCGAAAGAACGTAGCTGTGATTCCCAACTTGAGTTGGTGTTTTCTCCGCAGTGCTGAAGGGTTAGATGGGATTGACTATCTACGGGACTGTTTGCTGAGCGACAGCACTCAATTCTGGATTATCGGCGGTGGCCAGGTGGGCTGGCAGTATCTCAATTCAATTCTCAAACTGAAGGCCCACTGCGGTGATGTCGTCAAGCTCCCTTCTTTGTCGGGTGAGCAGCTTCAAAGCTGGCTGATGCCGATTATTGACCAGCTTCAAATTCGCTTTGATCAGATTTCTATGCAAGAGCGGTTACAGGAACTAGGCAAAGAACAATCGCACTCTTTTTTTCTCAGAAGTTTCACCGCTGCCTGGGAAGAGATCGGGGTAACGGCAAAATCTATATTGAGACATATCACGCATGATGGTCGCTCGGCAGAGCTAACTGCGTCTGAGGATGATTCGGAATGGCTCGACTATTTTGAGCGTTTGTCTGACTTGTCCGAAGGAGTGAGCACAATTGCTTTACAGCTATTTGCCAAGTCTATTTACTACGAAAAAATTGAGGATATTCCTGCGGACAAACCATTGACTAAAGCCGACTCAGAAGAGATTGAATCCCTATTGGACTTTGAACCCCTACCACCGCATCGTCTTGTAGCCAGACTACCGAAGTTACCCAAGCTTCCCCAGCTAGAGCAGGACGACCTCTATCTCCTCTACTCCCTATTGGTGCATGGTGATATGACACTTGATGCCCTAGCTGAAAGCCTAGGAGAGGCACGACAAATCGTTAACGATCAGGTTCAACTCCTACGTCGGGATAGCTTGGTCGAGCAAAAAGGTCAGGTCGTCAAAGTGAATCCGATCCACTATCCCCGACTCAAAAAAGAACTGGCTAGCAATAACTTTATTGTCAAAATGGCAGATTAGCTCATGAGCCCCAAACTTTTAACTTTAGTGGCCCAAGCCTCGAAAAATGCTGCTCAGCAGACGACAGAAAATGCGGGTAAAACCGCCAATGATGCAGCCAACCAAACTAAAAAAATACTGACTGAGATTACAGGACCAAAGGTTTTACAGGCCCTGGTCATTTTAGTGGTTGCCTATATCATCATCAAGGTTGTGGACTGGCTGGTGATTTGGCTCTCTGAGAAAGTTGCAAAAGAGCGACGACTCCAGGTCAAGCAGTTTCAGCCGTTTATCAGAACCTTGGTGATCACGACCACGATCATCACACTGATGGATCTGTTTTTACGGTTGTCTCAAGAGAATGTGATTGCGGTGACGGGCACGGTGGCAGTGGCCCTCGGTTTTGCCTTCAAAGATTATGTCAGCTCTGTGATTGCCGGAATTATTGGTTTGTTCGAGGCTCCGTATCGAGTGGGCGATCGCATCGAAATCGATGATGAATACGGCGAAGTGATTAGCTACGGCCTGCGAGGTATCCGCCTCCAAACGCCCTCAGATAATGTCGTCACGGTCCCTCACAACCATATTTGGACCAACTCTGTCTCTAACGCCAATATGGGTGAACTAGAAGCTCAGGTGATCACAGAGTTTTACCTCGCCCATGAAGCAGATGCAGAAGGGGTTAAACGAATTCTGTATCGTATCGCCCACACTAGCAAATTCACCCACCTGGGCTTGCCCATCGTCGTCGTCATGGAAGACCAGAGCTGGGGCAGTTTGTATAAGCTCAAATGCTACCCCTTGGATGCTCGTGATGAATTCGTTTATAAAACTGACCTGACGGTACGAGCCAAGAAAATGTTTGCCAAGCATCAACTGCCGTATCCGAAGCGGTTTGATTTGATAGAAGGAAAATAGTTTGTGTCTCTCCCAAATCAGAAAACATTATATCGAGGATGGATCTTATCCCCTTCTGGTGATGCGGAATAAAAGAGAGAAGTTTAAAACGATCTTCCGCAGCAAGAACAGACGTTCCAGGTAGTTCAATCCTGATTTAACTCTAGTAATCCTGCTGTTCCGGCTAGGCGTTTTACGCTTGAGTTCTTGATGCCAGTTATCCTAGAACTATCGCTGCTTCAAGGATAAATTCCATGGTGCAAACTCAAACTGCCCCTGCTAATCCTCTTACGCCTGAGCAATCCGCAGAACAACGTCTGACGTTGAGCCCTGTGAGTTGGCAAACCTACGAAGCGCTGCTAGACGCATTTGGAGAGCATCGTGCTGTGCGATTGCACTATGATCAAGGGGTATTAGAACTCATGGTTCCATTAGAAGCCCATGAAAACCCCAGTGATGTCATTGGCGTTTTTATTCGGATCTTGGTGGTAGAAAGTGGCCTTAATCTCAAAAGTATGGCGTCTACAACCTTGCGCCGCTCAACGCTGCAAAAAGGGGCCGAACCAGACAAATGCTATTACATCCAGAACGAAGCTTTGGTGAGAGGCCGAACCGTCGATTTAGAGCAAGATCCTCCGCCTGACTTGGTCGTAGAGATTGATATCAGCCACACCGATATTGATAAGAATCAGCTCTATGTTCACATGGGAATTCCTGAATTTTGGCGATACAACGGCCAAGTGCTGACAATCTATCACTTAAAAAATGGCCAATACCAAGACTGTCAAACCAGTCCTACCTTTCCCTGGTTAGATAAAGCGGTATTTTACAACTTCATGCAGCGATGCCGAGCCGTGGGTGAAGCCCCCGCAGAACAAGAATTACGAGAATGGGTGCAGTCTCAGGTCCCAGCAGAGTCTTGACTGTTCTTATTTGGCTTCCATCCAATTGGATCCGGTATGAACATCAGCAACGAGGGGGATGCTGAGGGGGAGGGCCATTTCCATCGTGGTTTTGATTTGCGATCGCACTTCTTCCACTTCCTTCGGCGGCACCTCCAACACCAATTCATCATGCACCTGCATTAGCAGCCGACTCTCGTAGGGTTCCAGGGCTGCTTGTAGTTGGACCATGGCAATCTTAATCAAATCGGCACTAGACCCTTGAATCGGAGCATTAGCTGCTGCTCGCAGCAGGCCGCGATCGTAGCTACTCATTTTGATATCGCCCAGGTTTATCTCAGCAAGGCTCTCTACATCTTTGCCGCGATATTGTTTCAGGCCGCGACTATCAAATTCAAAGTAACGTCGACGACCCAGAATCGTCTCCACATAGCCCTGGCTGACGGCTTCCCGCTCCATCCGCTGCAAGTAGGCAAATACTTCTGGATAGCGATCGTAGAACTTTTGAATAAAGTCTTTAGCCTCGCTATATTTGACCCCTGCTTCGCGGGCAAACCGATGAGGACCCATACCGTAAATGACGCCAAAGTTGATAATTTTAGCCAGCCGCCGTTCTTCCGCTGAGATTTCGTCTTTTTCCAGAAGCAGGTTGGCAGTCAAAGTATGGACATCCTGGCCATTGCGATACGCCTCTAACAGGCGCGGTTCTTGGCTAAGATGGGCCAGAATCCGCAGCTCAATTTGGGAGTAATCCGCAGCCACCAATAACCAATTCTGTTCAGGAATAAAGGCCGCTCGAATTTGCCGACTAAACGCTGTGCGAATCGGAATATTCTGCAAGTTAGGATTGGACGACGACAGTCGCCCCGTGGCGGTGACGGCTTGATTAAAATCGGTATGAATCCGCTGGGTATCCGCCCGGACTAGCGTAGGTAAAGCATCTACATAAGTAGATTTAAGCTTGGCCAAGGTCCGATATTCCAGCAAAACATCAATAATCGGATGGTCCCCTTGTAGTTTCTCCAAGGTAGCGGCATCCGTGGAATAGCCTAGCTTGGTTTTACGGGACTTTTTGACATCAAGTTCAAAGCGGCCAAACAGAATTTCACTCAGTTGTTTGGGCGAGCCGAGATTAAAGATTTCCCCAGCCAGTTCGTAGGCACCCGCCTCTAGTCGTTTGAGGTCAGCATCCAGTTGGGTAGACAGGGTCTGCAAATAGGCTTGGTCAATCTTGACTCCCGTCGTTTCCATATCAGCCAAGACGGCTTCTAAGGGCAGCTCCACTTCTAGCAACAACTCATGCAGGGGCGGAATTTCAGTCAGTTCGGCTTTCAGATAATCATGGAGCTGATAGGTGGTAAATACATCTAATCCACAATAGTCTGCCACCTGAGCCACGGATAAATCGGCAATGGTTTGTCCCTTTTGCACCATATCCTTGTAGCTTTTGGCCGTAATTTGCAAATAATTGCGGGACAAATCCGTCAGGTTATGGCTGCGCTCTGGATTGAGGACATAGCTGGCGAGCATGGTATCAAAGGCCACCCCTTGCAGCCGAATACCCTGAAACTGGAACACCAACCGATCAAATTTGGCATTCTGTAACACCTTGGGATGAGCCTCGCTTTCGAGGATGGGTCGCAATCCAGTCAAAGCCGTCTCTAGATCTAAGTTCTGATCGTCCTTGTGCCCTAGAGGAATATAAGCAATGGCTTGTTCATCCGCTTGCCAACAACAGCCAATACCGACCAAGTGGGCATCACGGGGAGACAAACTATCAGTTTCCGTATCCCAGGCCACAGGATGTTCAAAATCGGTGTAGCCCTGCAAAAGCGTGACTAAATCAGCTAGTTTGGCTGGAGTATCGACAATTCGAGGCGTAATAGTGGGGGGAGGCGGTATCTGCGCAACTTCAGTATCTGCGGCGCTAAAAAACCAGGTATCACTATCCGTATCACCCGTATCACTAGACACCGTGGAGGTTGCAGAAGGTGGGGAGATCTCTTCGCCCCCAAATTGCTGTTGTAGTTGGTTGATTTGGCGCAGAAAAGATTGAAACTCCAATTTTTCCAGGAAGGGGGCCACCTTCTCAGGCGTAAAACCCTTCAGTTCAAAGTCTTGCAGCTCAACCTTCAAAGGCACATCTAAGACAATGCGGGCCATATACTGAGAGTGATAGGCCGCCTCTTTCTCGGCGACCAACTTTTTCTGCACGGCCCCTTTGATTTGTTCAATCGACGCGTAGACATTATCTAAGGTGCCAAACTCACTCAGCAATTTGATAGCCGTTTTATCGCCAATGCCTTTGACCCCTGGAATATTATCGGAAGAGTCACCACAGAGGGCTTTGTAATCGACAATTTGATCGACCGTCACCCCCATTTTTTCCTGTACTTCTGTGGGGCCAAAGGACCGAGGATCAGCTCCGCTTCGCGATGCCGCGCTGTAAATATTGCTCATATAGAGCACCCGAACGCGATCATCGGGTTGGACGAGTTGAAATAAGTCGCGATCGCCACTCAGTATCTTCACCAAAAACCCCTGCTGGCTAGCTTGGTGAGCTAAAGTGCCCAAGACATCATCCGCTTCAAAACCCGGTTCCACGACAATAGGCAAATCCATTGCCGTCAGTAACTCTTGCAAATTCTGGAGATCAGGGATAAAGTCCTCTGGTGTTTCAGCTCGATTGGCCTTGTAGGTCTCATCCGCATCGTGGCGAAAGGTGGGACCCCCTAAATCAAAAGCAATGGCTAAATAATCCGGTTTCTCAGTCTTCAGCAAATCCAATAAATTTTTGAGAAATCCATAACAGACACTGGTGGGAATCCCTGTGGAGGTGCGCAAACCACCTTCTCGGCCTTTAGCAAAAGCATAATAAGCCCGAAAGGCTAAGGAATGTCCATCCACCAAAATTAGAGTGGGTCTAGACTCAGCACTCTCAGACGGCTGTGGTGCTGAAGGGGCTTGTGAAATGGAAGTCATGTCCCTATTGTATGGATTTACAAGGCTTTATCCGTGATATACAAGCCTGCCCACCACTAAATTCTTGACTAGCAAGAATTTGGGGTTCGAAAGAACCCCTCAAGGGGGCGTACCTAATTCTCCGTGTCAGCAGTCTTGGACATCAGAACTGTCTTGATTGAATCACATCTCTTAGTCATCATTTGATAACCAGCTTTGGCAGAATGCTGCGATCTCTGTAAAGATTGCTGCTCATTATAGAGATGAAATGCTAGATCAGTTACCATAGGCACTGAGATGTTAATGATCGATTTTTCGTAAGTTTTCAAGATTAGCAGGTTATAGCCAGTTACATTTTTTAGGCTACGCAACGAAATTTAAATCTCTACACTTTAACTAATTTTGGAAATTAATTCATGTCGATTTACGTTGGTAACCTCTCTTATGACGTTACAGAGCAAGATCTAAACACCGCTTTTGCAGAATATGGAACCGTTAAACAGGTCAAGCTCCCTACAGACCGAGAGACAGGTAGGATGAGGGGTTTTGCCTTTGTCGAGATGAGTAGTGATGCCGAGGAAGCAAAAGCTATCGATGAACTTGAAGGTGCTGAGTGGATGGGACGCACCCTAACAGTTAATAAAGCCAGACCTCGTGAAAACAGAGGCGGCGGTGGCGGTAACTTTGGTGGTGGACGACGCTACTAAGGCTAACTGGCATTAAACGTAGTTTTGATCTCACGACGCAATATCAATGAGTTGTGAGGTTGTTTTGAACATCACCAAGCCACATTTCGCAGCTTGGTGATTTTTTCGTGCATATTTATCATCCGCTTTTAGCAAAAGCAGTATAGAACTGCAAGATGAATGCCTATCTACCAGAATCAAGATGGGTTTAGACTCAACACTCTCAGACAACTGTTGAGAAAGTTTGTGAGGCAAGAGTGGAATTCATATCTCTACCGAGGGATTCACTAAACTTTATATATGAGCTGGGAGTTTAGCAATTCCCTAAATACTGACAAGAACTGGCAGCACTCAGCCGAGACTAAAAAGAACGATAAAATAGGGTATGCCCCATCGTAGTGAATGGCCTAGTGGTTAAGACACCTATCCCCCTTGATGATTTGGAAAACGGTAATTTAGAGGGTAAAATCACTCAGCGTGTGGTGTTACCGAATGTCAGTTGGCAAACCTATACTGCCCTCTTGAATGATTTAGGTAATCACCGCGGGTCTCGCCTTGCCTACGATCAGGGACTGTTGGAAATTATCATGCCATCTGATCGCCACGAAACCAGCACCCAATTATTAGAGCGGATGGTGTCGGCATTGACAGAAGAGTTAGATTTGCCTGCTAAGGGATTTCGGTCAACAACTCTAAATCGTGAGGACTTGGCTAGGGGTGCAGAACCGGACTCCTGCTATTACATCCAAAATGTGAATCGCATTCAAGGCCGAACCATCGATTTAGAAACTGACCCACCTCCAGATTTGGTAATTGAAGTAGACGTGACTAGCTCGTCCAACCGCAGGTTTGAAATTTATCAACAGTTAGGTGTTCCTGAAGTTTGGCGTCGACAAGGCAAAACAGTCACCATTTACCAACTGCAATCAGGAGCTTATATCGAGTGTGAGTCTAGTCCTACTTTTCCTATTGTTTCTGCTGTGATGATTAACCAATTCATGCAGCAAGCTGAAGAGCAGGACGATACAGCTTTAATGAGAGCTTGGCGAAAATGGATTAGGGAAAACGCATAATTTCAGAATTCAGCAGCACAGTGAAGGCAACTGACCAATTTTGCGAAATTTGAAGAAAGATTCAGGTTTAGTTTTCAGTTTCTCGCCAATTAATATTCCTCATTCATATGCTGCTTTCATTTGCTCATAGGCCCAATCCAACCAAGGCGTCAGAGCTTCAATGTCAGCAGTATCCACGGTAGCACCACCCCAAATCCTAAGTCCTGGAGGCGCATCACGATAAGACCCAATATCGTAGGCAACCCCTTCTTTATCTAAAAGAGTGGCCAGTTGTTTAGCACCCTTAGCCTGGTCTTCGGCAGAAAGAGCGGTATACCAAGGATCGACAATCTTGAGGCAAATAGAGGTATTGGAGCGGGTGGCCGGATCTACCGCTAGAAAATCAACCCAAGGGGTTTGGTCAATCCAGTTAGTGATCGCGGTTAAGTTGGCTTGCGATCGCGCCATCAATGCCGACACGCCCCCAATACTCTCTGCCCATTTCAGCCCGTCTAGAGCATCCTCCACACAAAGCATAGATGGCGTATTAATCGTAGCGCCCGTAAAGATAGCTGCATTCAACTTACCGCCTTTGGTCAATTGAAAGATTTTAGGCAAAGGCCATTGGGGTGTATAAGACTCTAAGCGCTCTACTGCCCGAGGGCTGAGAACAATCATGCCGTGGGCAGCTTCACCCCCCATCACCTTTTGCCAAGACCAGGTGACCACATCCAACTTGGACCAAGGAATGTCCATGGCAAACACCGCTGAAGTCGCATCAGCAATGGTTAAGCCCTGACGATTATCAGCAATCCAATCGCCGTTAGGAACTTTGACACCGGAAGTGGTGCCGTTCCAGGTAAAGACGATGTCGCGATCGCAATCTAGTGCCGCCAAATCTGGCAAGTGACCGTAATCGGCTTTAACCATATGGCAGTCTGGGAGTTGCAACTGCTTCTGTACATCCGTAACCCAACCAGAGCCAAAACTTTCCCAAGCCACCATCTCTACACCCCGGGCACCTAAGAGCGACCACATAGCCATCTCCACAGCTCCGGTATCCGAGGCGGGGACGATGCCACACAGATAATCGTCCGGAATCCCCAAAATGGATTTGGTCCGATCAATCACGTCTTTCAAGCGAGCTTTGCCCGGACCTGATCGATGGGACCGACCCACCAAAGCATTATTAAGGACCTCAAGCTTCCAACCGGGGCGCTTAGAGCAGGGTCCTGAAGAAAAATAGGGGCGTTGAGGACGTTGGGTGGGTTGAGGGGAGGTCATATCAAATGTTGTGAGGTCGTAGTTAGGACAATCGGATAAAAATTAAAACTACCTAAACAGCCTTAATGGTCAGGTTAGGCGACAGGTTAATTAGTCTAATCTGCTTCTTCAGTAATCGTAGTTTTCGAATTATTTTTTAAGATCTATTGTTGTTGGCTGACATCTTGTACTAGCTCTTCAAGACTGCAGCAAAGCAAGCAATACCCCTTTTTTGTCAGATTTTTAACAGTATGCCGCTGACAAGAGCAAATTGACATGGTTCTTCGATAACTAAGGTAAAGTTATCACTCATAGGAAAATTGCTCTGGATCAGGCCAGGTCTAGAGATACCTGTGAAGTTCTTTCTCTATGATCAGCTTTCTGTTAAGTTTCAGGCAGTCACAGTCACGGGTGCATGAACGACTTAGATCTATACAAGTTAGTTCTCGAAGAATATCGATTCCAAGTAAAGTTCAATTGGGATAGAACAAAGTTCTTCCTGAACTTGAGTCTGGTTATAATCGGAACTACTTCGACGTTACTGAAACTAGATCAGATCAATGTTGCGATCGCTGTAATCTTGTTTTGTGTTGGAGGATTTGTCGCCTACTCTGGGCGGCAGATTCTTCTAAAAGGGTATGAATATTACAGAGATATTTCACTTAAAAAAGGATGGCTGGAGCAAAAATTAGGTCTCCAGGAGAGTGCCATTTCTTCAACACAGGGGCAGAAAGAAGCTCAATCCTACTTAGGAAGCAGAGAGGGATGGATAAAGAGAAAACTTCGCGGCGGTACAGTTACATCGGGCATCTCTAAAGTATTTATGGTGATTACTGCATTAAACTTTCTTGGAGTTATGCAGTCACTATATTGGGGATTCATTGGCAAGGTTGCTTGGATTTGAAATGACTCTGACTATAGAAATGCTCCAATGGTAAAAATTTAGTCGCTCTCAGGTGTTAATCTCATGTCTTCTAGCGTAGACCTCGGTCAAAAGGATCAGTTACATCCGCAACAGGATCGCGATCGCAACACCCTCAACCGTCTATTACGAGAAGAAGCCACCGATCTCAATTTGGCAGAATTAGCGCGCTTGCGAATTCGCTATACCGGTTTTCCTGGCAGCCGAGACATTCAAAAAGACCTGGAAAAACTGCTCGAAAGATGGCAACTCACAGAAGAACAATTGTTTGCGAAAACTCGCGAAATCCACGCCAGCCAGAGGATCTATACGGTGCGAACCAACAAAAAAGAAGATTGGACCTAAGTTATCTAACTTACTTGCCTCTCCAGGCAACCAGGCACAATGGTTGATGGGGGTGCGGACTGGGCGGTAGTGTAACTGTCAAACCTTGGCCTTGGTTGGTCATGAACCGACGTTGAGGGAATGGGCTGAGACACTGATGTGGGGACAACCTTGTCAACAACTCGTATTGAAGAAGACTGGTATGATTGGACTAATTCTGCCTGAGTATGAAACCCCCGTGGGTCGTAGCATCTTGTATGGGTTAACTGCTCCTAAATGGCTACTTTAGAGCCCATTCCCGCCTTTATCTGTCGTTGCTATCTTCTCCTCAGCCAGCACTGGCAACCGGCAAGTTTATCCATCCCCATTAGAGTGAGACTATGACCGCTTGCGATTTCCAACCCGGTTTAGAAGGCATTCCTGCTGCTCAATCCCAGGTCAGTTTTGTTGACGGTCAAGTTGGCAAACTAGAGTACCGGGGGGTCCCGATTGAAGCCTTAGCTGAGAAAAGTAACTTTCTAGAAACAGCGTATCTACTGATCTGGGGCGAACTCCCCAAGGCGAATGATTTGGACCTGTTTCAAGATGAAATCACCCATCACCGTCGCGTCAAATACCGAATTCGGGACATGATGAAATGTTTTCCTGAGAGCGGACATCCTATGGATGCTTTACAGGCTTCAGCCGCCGCTTTAGGACTGTTTTACTCGCGGCGGGCTTTAGACGATCCCACGTATATTCGCCGAGCCGTCGTCCGTTTGCTCGCTAAGATTCCCACGATGGTGGCAGCTTTTGAGCACATCCGCAAAGGCAATGACCCCGTCCGCCCTCGGGACGATCTCAGCTATGCCGCCAACTTTCTTTATATGCTCAACGAGGAAGAGCCAGATCCCTTTTTGTCCCATGTTTTCGACACTTGCTTGATCCTGCACGCGGAGCATACGATGAATGCTTCAACATTTTCAGCCCGGGTGACGGCATCTACGCTGACGGATCCCTACGCGATTGTGGCGTCAGCCGTAGGCACTCTAGCAGGTCCTCTCCATGGCGGTGCCAATGAAGAAGTGATCGCGATGCTGGATGAAATTGGCACCGTTGAGAACGTCCGTCCTTTTCTAGCAGAGAAGCTGGCCACTAAATCCAAAATTATGGGCTTTGGCCATCGTGTGTACAAGGTCAAAGATCCCCGGGCCAAAATTTTGCAGAAATTGGCGGAAAAACTCTTTGCCCGCACGGGAAGCGATCCGGCCTATGAGATTGCGTTGGAACTGGAAACTGCTGTCGCCGAGAAGTTAGGAGGGAAAGGGATTTACCCCAATGTCGATTTCTATTCCGGGCTAGTCTATCAAAAATTGGGAATTCCGATGGATTTGTTTACGCCGATCTTTGCGATCGCCCGCGTAGCTGGCTGGCTAGCCCACTGGCGTGAACAGTTGGAGACCAATCGCATTTATCGACCTGGCCAAGTCTATATTGGTGAGCATGGCCTCCCCTACACCCCACCCGAAAAACGCTAGAGATAGAGTTTTTTCAATGTTCTCAGTCTGGTTCACTAGCACTGCAATGAAACGGATATCAGCACGAGAAGTTATTCCCCTAGAAATCGTCCTAGCCGTATATACTGGTTTAGGCATCAAGAAACTTTACAAATCATCATTTCGTATAAGAATGGGCAGCAATGAACCCAGGTATTGATCTTGAACAGAGCTTTGTCGAAACTTTGATGGAATTGGGGTTAACCCCAGGAGTCGCTAAAACCATTTGGCTCCCCATCCCCATGTTGTTGATGATTATTGGGGCAACGGTGGGTGTGCTAGTTTCGGTCTGGCTAGAGCGAAAAATTTCAGCGGCGGCTCAGCAACGAATTGGCCCCGAATATATCGGCCCGTTGGGGATTCTGGCTCCGGTAGCCGACGGCATCAAACTGGTCTTCAAAGAAGATGTCATCCCCGTGAATACGGATCGCTGGCTATTTACCCTAGGCCCCATCCTCGTAGTAGTTCCAGTCTTCTTTTCCTTCCTAATTGTCCCCTTTGGCCAAAATATTCTGATTACCGATTTAGGCATCGGCATCTTTTTCTGGATCGCCTTGTCTAGCATTGCGCCGATTGGTCTATTAATGGCGGGATACTCCTCCAACAATAAGTACTCCTTACTGGGTGGACTCCGGGCGGCAGCCCAGTCCATTAGCTACGAGATCCCCTTGGCCCTAGCCGTATTGGCTGTGGTGATGATGTCTAACAGCCTCAGCACTATTGATATTGTTAATCAGCAATCGGGATACGGCATCTTGGGATGGAACGTCATTCGCCAACCTATTGGTTTCATGCTGTTTTGGATTGCAGCATTGGCAGAGTGTGAACGATTGCCCTTTGACTTGCCAGAAGCAGAAGAAGAGCTGGTAGCCGGATATCAAACCGAGTATGCAGGCATGAAATTTGCGCTGTTTTATTTGGGATCCTACGTCAACCTAGTGCTGTCCTCTATTTTGGTGGCAGTGCTCTACTTTGGCGGTTGGGATTTGCCGATTCCCGCAACTCTGGTGGCCGATTGGATCAATGTCGATCCTAATAACGCTGTTTTTGAACTCGTGACTGCAGGGTTAGGCTTAGTCATGACCTTGCTCAAAGCCTATTTCTTTTTGTTTCTGGCGATTTTGTTACGCTGGACGGTTCCTCGGGTCCGTATTGACCAGCTTTTAGATTTTGGTTGGAAATTTTTGCTGCCTGTGGGTTTGGTTAATTTGCTGCTGACAGCAGGATTAAAATTAGCATTTCCGTTTGCCTTTGGTGGCTAAGCATTTTCAAGATAAATTCTCTAAGCTTGAATTAGCGTCAACCTTTATCTGCCGACATCTGAAAGTGAACACCCATGCTCAAGTTTCTGAATCAAGTCACCAATTACGGTAAAGAATCGATCCAGGCTGCCCGTTATATCGGTCAGGGACTATCCGTAACCTTTGACCATATGAAGCGCCGTCCCATTACGGTTCAGTATCCCTACGAGAAGCTGATCCCTTCTGAACGATTCCGGGGTCGAATTCACTTCGAGTTTGATAAGTGCATCTCTTGCGAAGTCTGTGTGCGGGTTTGTCCGATCAACTTACCTGTCGTGGATTGGGAATTTAATAAGGAGATGAAGAAGAAGCAGCTTAAACACTACAGTATTGACTTTGGCGTCTGTATTTTTTGTGCAAACTGTGTGGAATACTGTCCCACCAATTGCTTGTCGGTCACCGAAGAGTACGAGCTATCCACGTTTGATCGCCACGAGCTCAACTTCGATAGCGTCGCCATGGGACGTTTACCCTACAAAGTTACGCAAGATCCGATGGTGACTCCCATTCGTGAGTTCGCCTACTTGCCAACGTCAGAGATTGATGGTCACAATGTTGACCATACTGCGCCGCGAGCAGGACAAACACCCGCAGAAATTGTGGCCAGTACACCTAAACCAGACTCTGAGGAGGGCTAAGCTAGTGAATTTAGCAGAAGGGGTTCAACTCGTATCCCTCATTATCCTATCGGTCATGCTGTTGGGATCCGCCCTAGGCGTTGTCCTCTTTGAAAATATTGTGTATTCGGCCTTTACCTTATGTGCTGTTTTTATCAGCATTGCAGGTCTCTACATTTTGCTGAATGCTGACTTTGTGTCTGCGGCCCAAATCCTTATCTATGTGGGGGCTGTGAATGTGTTGATTCTGTTTGCAATCATGCTGGTCAATAAAACAGAAGCTTTCACACCGCTGCCCAGACGCTGGATTCGCAAAGTCTCGACGGCTTTTGTCTCTCTGGCTCTGTTCACTTTGCTGGCAACAATGGTCCTCCAAACTAACTGGGCTGTTGATCTGACGCTGCCAGCGCCAGCCTCCTCGGTGGAAACCATTGGCATTCATTTCTTTACGGATTATTTATTGCCCTTTGAATTAGCTTCTATTTTGCTGCTGATGGCGTTGGTGGGGGCAGTGGTCTTGGCTCGTAAAGAAAGTTTTGTGGGAGAAGAGACTGCGATTGTGGGTGAAGATCCCCCTCCTGTGCTGGAGCTGCCAGAACGGCCTAAGCAACCGATTGCCTAATTTGTTTGATGTTTTTTGAGAGTTCTAGAGAAGCCCTATGAACCTTGAGTTCTTTTTGCTCTTAGCTGCTGCCCTGTTTTGTATTGGTATTTATGGTTTGGTAACCAGCCGCAACGCGGTGAAAGTGCTGATGTCTGTAGAGCTACTGCTGAATGCTGTCAATATCAATTTAGTGGCATTCTCTAATTTTATAGACGGCCAAAATATCAATGGTCAAGTATTTACGGTATTTGTGATTACCATTGCTGCCGCTGAAGCAGCTGTGGGACTAGCGATTATTTTATCCATCTACCGGAACCGAGACACGGTGGATATGGAGCAATTCAATTTGCTCAAGTGGTAGCAGTATCTGAGTGAACTGATTTATGAGGAATCACTTTGGTGTTTGAAGTGGTCATTTTGGTCTTGAGCTGTCTATGCTGAGAAGGTAGAGCGCTCAAACAGCGGCCAACGAGATGCCATTGCCAATTCCTATGAGAGATCAACTCAAAACCCAATTGCAAATTCTAGGACTGTGTGCGATCGCACTGTGGGCCGTACAGCTTCTCAATACGTTTACGGGTGACTACTTCACCCAATTTGGCATTAGACCTCGTACCTTGTCAGGACTGCTAGGAATTATTTTTGCTCCTTTTCTACATGGGAGCTTCAGGCATCTCATGGCCAATACCCTGCCATTTTTAATCTTGGGCGGCTTGGTGATGGTCCGGCAGATTATGGACTTCGTCACGGTAAGTGTGATTGTGATATTACTGGGGGGCTTTGGGACTTGGTTGTTTGCAGGTAGCAATACGGTTCACATTGGAGCCAGCGGCGTGGTGTTCGGCTATCTTGGCTATTTGCTATTTCGAGGCTATTTCGAGCGGAGTTGGTCTGCGATTGCCCTCTCTGTGTTTGTGGCCATTGCCTATGGCGGCATGCTCTGGGGTGTGTTTCCCACTGTGCCGAGAGTCTCTTGGCAAGGTCATTTATTTGGATTTATTAGTGGAGGGCTTGCAGCTCGGTGGCTAACTAAACAACCTAGGTCCCTGAGCTAGAACACCTCAGAAGCCCGTAAAATAGGGGTAGAATTATTAAGTAATTTTTCAAAATGTTTCTATGGCTCGCCATGCTGATGCTTCTCAACGACAGAAAAAAGCTGCAGCAAAGCGCTCTTCAGGTAATAGACAAGCTACGAATGTAAAGATTCAGGCCGACCATAGCATTCGGATTCGGGGTGCTCGCCAGCATAATCTCAAAAATATCGACCTCGACCTACCGCGCGATCAGCTAATTGTGTTTACAGGGGTGTCTGGCTCTGGTAAATCGTCCTTAGCTTTTGATACTATTTTTGCCGAAGGTCAGCGGCGGTATGTGGAATCCTTAAGTGCCTATGCTCGGCAGTTCTTGGGCCAAGTTGACAAACCGGACGTAGATACAATTGAGGGCCTGAGTCCCGCTATCTCAATTGACCAAAAATCTACATCTCACAACCCCCGTTCTACGGTTGGTACCGTCACAGAAATCTACGACTATTTGCGTTTGCTCTACGGCCGCGCCGGAGAACCCCATTGTCCCCAGTGCGATCGCGCAATCACGCCCCAAACCATTGACCAAATGGTTGATCAAGTCATGGAACTCCCGGAAAAGGCTCGGTTTCAAATTCTGGCCCCGGTGGTACGAGGCAAAAAAGGCACCCATAAAAAGCTGCTCTCTAGCCTAGCCTCAGAAGGGTTCGTTCGTGTTCGTGTCAATGGCGACGTCCGCGAACTCAGCGAGACTATTTCTCTCGATAAAAACTTTAAGCATGACATCGAAGTCGTGGTAGATCGGTTGGTCATCAAACCCAATATCGAAGAACGACTGGCAGACTCACTGTCAACAGGACTCCAACGGGCAGAAGGAATTGTCATGGTGGAGATGCTACCTGCTTCTACTGATAAAGTAGTGCCCATTAACCAAGCCAAATCTCTCAAAGTAGCAGAAGCTGAAGGTGGCTATGGCGAAGCGACTAAACCCAAACTCTCGGTATTTTCTGAGAATTTTGCTTGTCCTGAGCATGGGGCCATCATGGAAGAGCTATCACCCCGGTTGTTTTCCTTCAACTCACCCTACGGTGCTTGCTCAGAATGCCACGGTCTAGGCAGTCTCAAGGTTTTCTCGGCCGATCTAATTGTTCCAGACCCAAATTTGCCCGTCTATGCTGCCATCGCCCCCTGGTCCGAAAAAGATAACACCTACTACTTTTCTCTCCTCTACAGCGTCGGGCAGGCTTTTGGCTTCGAGCTGCAATCTAGTTGGGCTGATCTAACAGACGAGCAACGCCAAATCATATTGCATGGCACGAAAGAGCCCATCTATATGGAGGTAGATTCACGCTATCGGGAATCTAAAGGCTATCACAAACGCTATGAAGGCGTAATTCCCTTACTCGATCGCCATTATCGGGAAACTACGTCGGATCAGTATCGGCAAAAACTAGAAAAATACTTAGTTCAACGATCTTGCGCAGTCTGTAAGGGCAAACGCTTGAAGCCAGAAGCTTTGTCTGTGCGCATGGGTCAGTTTTGTCTCCCCGATCTGACGGCAGCCTCTATTCGCGACTGTTTAGAGCGGATTAATGGCATGACCCTCAGTTCTCGCCAAGCTCAAATTGGCGAACTGGTCCTCAAAGAAATAAAAGCTCGGTTGCAGTTTCTGCTAGATGTCGGCCTGGATTATCTGACCCTTGACCGCACAGCCATGACTCTTTCGGGTGGAGAAGCCCAACGGATTCGGCTAGCGACTCAAATTGGAGCTGGACTGACGGGGGTACTGTATGTTTTGGACGAACCCAGCATTGGTCTGCACCAGCGAGACAATCATCGCCTTCTGCAAACCTTGACCAAGCTGCGAGATCTCGGTAATACCCTAATTGTAGTAGAGCATGATGAAGACACGATTCGAGCTGCAGATTATCTAGTCGATATTGGTCCAGCAGCGGGAGTTCATGGTGGCAACATTGTGGTGCAAGGTGGTTTCGAAGAGCTGCTGGACAATTCTCAGTCTCTGACAGGGGCCTACCTATCCGGGAAACGGGTTATTCCAACTCCTGCTGAACGACGATTAGGGAACGGCAGGGCTCTGAGACTCCATAATGCTGACCGCAATAATCTTCAAAGTCTGGATGTTGAGATTCCTCTGGGCAAACTGGTCTGTATCACTGGGGTATCCGGATCGGGCAAATCCACCCTAATGAATGAGCTGCTCTATCCCGCCTTGCAACATCATTTGGGGTTTAAGGTGCCCTTTCCTAATGAACTGGATCGGGTTGCCGGACTGAAAAGCTTGGATAAAGCCATTGTCATCGATCAGTCTCCTATTGGTCGGACACCCCGCTCCAACCCTGCCACTTACACAGGTGTCTTTGATGTAATTCGCAGTGTCTTTTCGGAGACGGTCGAAGCCAAAGCCCGAGGCTATAAACCAGGTCGATTTTCCTTCAATGTTAAAGGGGGTCGCTGCGAAGCTTGTGGTGGCCAAGGTGTCAACGTCATTGAAATGAATTTCCTCCCCGATGTTTATGTCCAGTGCGAGGTCTGTAAAGGCGCTCGCTACAATCGGGAAACCCTACAAGTGAAGTACAAGGGCCAATCCATTGCCGATGTCTTGGCGATGACAGCAGAAGAAGCCCTCAAGTTTTGCGAAAATATTCCCAAGGCAGCAAACAAACTGCAAACGATGGTGGATGTAGGGTTGGGGTATGTACGTTTAGGTCAAACAGCTCCCACCCTCTCTGGCGGAGAAGCCCAGCGATTAAAACTAGCGACGGAATTGTCCCGCCGAGCCACGGGCAAAACACTGTATCTGATTGATGAACCCACCACAGGCCTATCTTTTTACGATGTCCACAAGCTGCTGGATGTGTTGCAACGGCTCGTCGACAAGGGCAATTCAGTCTTGGTAATTGAGCATAATTTAGATGTAATCCGTTGCTCGGATTGGGTGATTGATCTGGGGCCTGATGGAGGCGATCGTGGTGGCAAGTTGGTAGCAAGTGGAACCCCAGAAACGGTTGCTGATGTTTCAGAGTCCTATACAGGACAATATCTAAAGCAAGTCTTAACTCTACATTCTCCAGTGACATCGCCTTAGACGACATCAAGGGAACTGCAGAGTCCCGTATCTTTCTGGATCGAGAGCATCAGTGAAATCAACTGGAAGTATGCCGTCAAGAAGGACTTGGTCCGCACTAATGAGTGCAAACCAAGTCCTTCGAAGTGTTTGAGCTTTTCGACTCTGGTATGTTTTGAGCCGATGCTTGGACTCGCAGCGTCAACAGAGCTGCAAGGAGCATAAATCCCCCCCCTAACACAACGGCTGCTAGACGATTACCAGCAAAGACATGGCTCATCATCCACCCCAGCCCCAAAGAGGCCACAATTTCTGGCAACACAATAAAGAAGTTAAAAATGCCCATGTATAAACCGCTTTTATCTGCAGGCAATGTACTCACTAACATCGCATAGGGAAGGGATAACATACTTGCCCAGGCAATACCCACACCAATCATGGGCAACAGCAATAGGTATCGATTATGAATCAACAGCAATGAGCAGAGACCCAGTGCGCCAGCGGTTAGACAGAGGGAATGGGTCATTTTCAGACTCAGCCGCTGTGTCAACTTGGGCAAAATGAAGGAAAACAGACAGCAGACCGCATTGTACATGGCAATGCATAATCCCGCCCATTCAATGCCTGTGGTATAGAGCAACGTTCCTTGTGAAGTTGCCCCAAAGATATCACGGGCGATCGCAGGGGGAAAATACAAAAACAAACAGAACATCCCGAACCAGCTACAGAACTGCACCCAGGCCAACTGACGCATGGTTACTGGCATATTTCGCAACGCCATACCAATATCTGACACCATCCCTCGCGATTCAGTTGCTGTTTTTTGGGGTAGGAGGAGATCAAATTCGGCAGGTTTGGGTTCTTTGGTGGTCACAACGGTCCAAATGACTGTCCCTAAAAAGACAAAAGCCCCGATATAAAACGAAAATTTGACGGCCAACGGAATGACGTGAAAGTTTTCTTGAGATTCAACGACTCCAAACAAATGATGTAGAAGCCAGGGCAAAGAGGACGCAATCACGCCTGCCAGGCCATGAAAAACCCCTTGAATCGTAAACCCTAAGGTACGTTGTTCTTCTGGGAGTAAATCGCCTACAAAGGAGCGAAATGGCGTCATGCTGATATTGGCGGAGGTATCCAAAATCCACAGCAGTCCCACCGCCATCCATAGGGTAGAGGCGTTGGGCATCAAAATCAGGGCCATGGAACCTGCGATCGCACCAGCCAAAAAATAAGGGCGACGACGACCCAAAGGTCCCCAAGTCCGATCACTGAGATACCCGATAATCGGTTGGACGACCAGTCCCGTTAACGGAGCAGCTAGCCAGAGCAGAGGCAGTTGATGGCCTCGTGCACCCAAATGTTCAAAAATACTGCTGGTGTTGGCCATTTGCAACCCCCACCCAAACTGAATGCCAAAGAAACCAAAACTCATATTCCAGAGTTGCCAGAAATTCAGTTTCTTGGCTTTTGAAGGTGGCTGTGCTGCTGGATATACAGTGCTTTTGGAATTGCCAACCGTTTGCCCCACACCAATCATTGAGGGCACCTACAGTTCAACTGATCATGCAAGAAATAATTAATAGACAAACCTCAAAAACACCAGCATGGGAAAATTCCTATGGGTATCACAATGGAAATTAATTGGCTAGCCTATCGCCAAGACTAGTCTCTCCCATTAGAACTTCTTTGCATAGTCTACATACTCCAGCTTAGTGTTCCCTAAAATGGGCCGTCAATGATGAAGATCACGAATAAAAATTAACAAAAGCAAAGAAAATTTTTATTGATTTATATTTTTTTGGATTACATATTATTCATGCGATCAAGCATCGTCACTGATCTTTTGAGAAAATAGGTTGATACCCAGTAACGATCCGTCCCGCTCCCCGTATTTGTTGATAATAGGATTGAGTCACGTCATCTCCTTGTGCAGATAACCAATCAATTCCCATGCCATTGCGCCCCTGATCCTTACCCGAACTATGGATATATTGACTATCACCTAAGTACAATGCGACATGATTGGCTTTTTGAGGAGGACCAAAAAAAATTAAATCTCCAGGTTGGAGAACAGTCGCCAATGCTTGGGCTGTCTCACCAGGGTTGACGACTGTTTGCGTAAAAGTTTCTTGTTGATATGCATCCCGGGGTAACCAAATCCCTTGTTCAGCAAAGGCACGCTGCATGAGACCTGAGCAATCAAAGTTAGGACCGATTGTCCCCCCCCAAAGATACTCATTGGGTTGATGTAAGGCCGCTTGCATCAACCCAATGACATAGGGTAACCGGGCCAAAACTTGATCACGAGTAATCACTGGCGCTTGATAGGGTTGGCTCGCAGGTGTTAAGCAAGCTAGTGTTTGAACGTCAATCCAGCCGGGGTAACTATCTTCACAAAGACGAATGGGAAAAGCTCTTGCGGTATCTAATTGAGACAGTTCAGCCAAGCTAAAAGTCAGATGTCGACCCGGCCATGCCTGTGTTGCTAAGGTTTTGAGTTCGGGGGTATCGAATACATCTAAGGGGTCACCAATCCGATATTCCACTGCTGGTAGAGGGTGGACTTGGAGCTGTGCCTTCAAAGCATCAATAGAAACCATGCAAATCCACTAAATTGCGATCGCAACTCCAGATGATCTCAACAAAAGCTAGCAAAACAATCAACTACTTTTTGCGCAAACGATAGGTAATCCGCCCTTTCGTTAGATCATAGGGAGTTAGCTCAACCTTGACGCGATCACCAGGCAATATTTTGATATAATTTCGCCGAATCTTGCCGGAAATATGAGCCAGAACGTTGAACCCGTTATCTAAATCCACGCGAAACATAGCATTCGGCAACGATTCCGTCACCGTGCCTTCCATTTCAATCGCATCTTGCTTAGCCAAAAAGCTGATCCTCCTCAGGATGAATCAAAAGTTGTTTTCAAGGAAATTGTGAAACTAGTCTGTCACAGCGAGTATAAAAAATCACAAAAGATCTGCCAAAGCCGTTTTGATACGATGGGTGACCCTCTCTACGGTGGTATCTCCATCAATATCTACCAAGCAGTTGCGAGTACGGTAAAAATCCAAAATAGGAGCCGTTTCCCGATGATAGACGCCAAGGCGATCTTGGATGACAGATTCGGTATCGTCTTTGCGGCCCCGGCTCAGCATACGAGCAACTAACACATGCTCAGGGACTTGGAGATTGAGGACGCGATCGCAAGTTTGATGCATTTCTTGCAAAAGACCCTCCAAAGTTTGGGCTTGGGGAATGGTGCGAGGAAAGCCATCCAACAACCAGCCACCATTAGTATCCATTTGGGCTAGCCGCTCCCGGACCATATCAATGACCACTTGATCGGGAACCAGTTGGCCTTGATCTAAATAGGATTGTACCTGTAACCCTAACGGGGTCTTGCCCGAAATCGCGGCTCGAAACAGATCCCCTGTTGAGACATGGGGAATATTGAAATCCTTAGCCAGAGAAACCGCCTGCGTTCCTTTACCCGCTCCGGGTGGCCCAAACAAAATGAGTCGTGCCACTATTGCTTCACCATCCCTTCATAGCGCTGGGAGATAACATACGTTTGGATTTGCTTGGCTGTGTCGATAGCCACACCGACCAGAATCAGCAGCGATGTAGCTCCAAATCCAGAAAAAATTCCGCCGCCGACTGCTCTCTCTGCCGCCACCGGAATCAACACAACAGCACCCAAGAAAAAGGCACCCAATAACGTCAAGCGATTCAATACACGCTCAACATATTCTGTCGTAGCTCGACCGGGACGAATGCCGGGGATACTAGCTCCCATCTTCTTTAGGTTTTGAGACATATCAACGGGGTTAACCACCAAAGACGCATAGAAGTAGCTAAAGAAAACGATCATCGACAGGTAGAAAATAACGTATACCCAGGGTAGGGAACTACTAGGACTTAGGTATCCAGCAAACTCAATTAAAGCTTGATTGTTAGTCAGCCCTGCCAGCGTCTGAGGCAAAATCAACATCGCAGACGCAAAAATAATTGGCATCACCCCACCCGAGTTCAGCCGCAACGGCAGATAGCTTTTCTGCTCTTGATACAATCTACGGCCCACTTGCCGACGAGCATATACAATCGGAATTCGGCGTGTTCCTTCTTGCACAAAGACGATGCCGACAATCATCAAAATGAAGACAGAAATCAGAATAATCACTTTAGAGACCTCGCCTTGTTCGGCAATCTGTAAAGCGTTCCCTAATGTACTGGGCAAGCCAGAAACAATACTCAGAAAGATCAGCAAAGAGGCGCCGTTGCCCACTCCTCTTTCCGTGATCAGCTCGCCAACCCACATCACAAACATGGAACCCGCCACTAATGCCACGATCATTTGGGAAATAAATAAGGGTCCAGCATTAGGTACAACCGGAATAGGCGGAGCACCTTCCCCGACCTGAGCCTTTGCACCGTTTACCAATATGGCAAACCCTGTACTTTGAATAACAGCCCAACCCAGAGCGACATACCGAGTAATTTGAGAGATTTTACGACGTCCAGCCTCACCCTCATCTTTTTGGAGTCTCTCCAAAGAAGGAAGAGCAGCCGTCAGCAATTGCAAAATAATAGAAGCATTAATGAAAGGGATAATCCCTAACGCAAAAATACCCAAGGCAGAGAACCCACCTCCCGAGAAAAAGTCCAAGAAACCAAAAACAGGATTGCCTGCAAAAGCAATTTTAAAGGCTTCTCGGTTAATACCGGGGATCGGCAAATAGATTCCTAAACGCACTAAGATTAAGAGCCCAATAGTAATCAGAATCCGCCCTCTTAGGCCCGCCGCTTGAGCCATCTGCATAAATGTCTCTTGAGCAGATGGTGTTTTGCCTCTACTGACAACCATGTTGGGGATACCTCTCTAAATGCCAATAAAACTGGGGAGTCTTAAGATTCAGTAGACTCGTAACTGCCTCCGGCCTTTTCAATCTTAGCAATGGCAGATTGAGTGGCTGCCGCTGCTTGAACGTTTAGGGCAACGGTCAAATCACCATCTCCCAAAACTTTCAAAGGGCCATCATTCGTAGTAATGATTCCCTCAGCCATTAAAGACTCAAGAGTGACATCTGACTTGGCCTTCAAACCATTCAGCTTGCCTATATTAATCGTAGTGTATTGCTTCTGATTGATCAGCGTAAAATGCTTTAACTTTGGCACTCGCCGATATAGCGGGTTTTGCCCTCCCTCAAATCCAGGGCGAGTTGGGCGACCTGAACGAGATTTTTGACCTCGCATACCGAAACCACAACTGGCACCTTGGCCAGCAGCAATTCCCCGACCTACACGGCGACGGCGGTGTTGAGAGCCGTTTTTTGGTTTTGCGTTGTTTAATCTCATAATCTTTTTCAGGGGATAGTGTCAATGGGTCTTGCCGTCAAAGCTATCAGGCATTAAGTCGCGGCATAGAGTTTTTCCACCGCAATGCCCCGCTCCCCAGCCACCTCGGAAAAGGTGCGCAGGGAAGCCAAAGCATTCAGCGTTGCTCGGGCATTATTCAAGGGGTTATCAGATCCTAGCTGCTTAGCTAAGACATTCCGTACACCCGCCAGTTCCAGGACCGTGCGGACAGCTCCACCCGCAATTACACCGGTACCAGGAGCAGCCGGTCGCATCATAACTTTTGCGGCTCCGCCTCGGCCAATCATGGGATGGGGAATTGAGTTGGAACGGGTCAAAGGAACTTCAACCAGCTGCTTTTTGCCATCGGCAACCCCTTTGCGAACCGCACCGATCACATCACTGGCTTTGCCCACACCCACGCCGACTTGGCCTCGCTCATTACCAACCACAACAATGGCCCTAAAACTGAGTTTCTTACCTCCCTTAACCACTTTCGAAACTCGTCGAATTTGGACGACGCGCTCTTGCCAGTTGGAGTCTTTTTCCTTACTGCGGTTATTCTTGCGACGATTTTCCTTTGCCATGAATCCTATCCTATTTAAAATTCTAAGCCAGCTTCACGAGCAGCATCAGCTAATGCTTTGACCCGCCCATGATACAAATTACCGCCCCGGTCAAACACAACGGTCTGGACCCCTTTTTCAATGGCTCGCTCGGCGATCAGTTTGCCCACTTCAGTAGAGGCTGAGCACGTCGACCCGGAAGCTTTGATCGCGGTTTCAACGGTTGAAGCTGCTGCTAAAGTATGGTGCTGAGCATCATCAATAATCTGAGCATAGATATGCTGGTTAGAGCGAAACACTGCTAACCTAGGTCGTTCAGGGGTGCCTATAACTTTACGGCGGACTCGCTGATGTCGACTACGGGTTGCTTCTTTACGAGTGGTTTTCATTATTTCTTACCTGCCTTGCCCACTTTACGGCGGACCTGTTCATCAGCATAACGAATGCCTTTACCTTTGTAGGGTTCGGGGGGGCGCACCGCTCGGATGCGAGCAGCGGTATTACCGACAACTTCTTTATTAATGCCGCTGACGATGACATTTGTATTGCTTTCAACAGCCACCTGTACCCCTTCTGGCGGCTCGATTGTAACGGGATTGCTATAACCCACGTTCAAAATGAGGTTGCGCCCTTGGACTTGGGCTCGATACCCCACCCCTTGGATTTGTAATTTTTTCTCAAATCCCTGGGACACGCCTTCCACCATATTGGCAACTAGGGTTCGAGATAAACCGTGACGTTGACGAGCAACGCGTGATTCATTGCGACGGTTCACTTGCAACACGTTTGCCGTTTGCTCAACAGATACTTCTGGGGTTAATTCTCTAAACAATTCCCCCTTGGGACCCTTGACAGTGACCGCCTGCCCTTTGATAGTGACATTCACTTTGTCTGGGATTTGAATAGGTAGTTTACCGATGCGAGACATAGTCTAACTCCGTATCAATAACTTCATAAGGGCTGGACTTACCATACATAGCAGAGAACTTCTCCACCGACCCCAGTTTGTCGAGCATCGCGATCGGTCATGATCCCACTAGACGTGGAAATAATGGCAATGCCAATGCCGCCTAAAACCCTTGGTAATTCGCGACGATTGGAATAAACCCGCAGTCCAGGTTTGCTGATGCGCTGCAAGGTATTGATAATCGGTTGCCTATTTTTGCCCTGATATTTGAGCGTAATGACAAGGCGCCGTTCTACCCCTTCGCCAGCTTCCTCGAAGCTATTAATAAAGCCTTCGTCCTTCAAAACTGAAGCAATACTTCGAGTCATCCGGGTGGATAAGACTTTTGTCGTTTGATGCCGCGCCATGTTCGCATTGCGAATCCGCGTGAGCATATCACCAATAGTGTCGTTAGCTGCCATAATTACTCCTTATGAACCGCCTCCTGCGAAACAACTTAATTTTCACGGAAGGGCATTCCCAAAACTTTTAATAGGGCACGACCTTCTTCATCAGTTTTGGCAGTCGTGATAATCGAAATATCCATGCCTCGAATTTGATCAATGCTGTCGTAATCGACTTCAGGAAAAATGAGTTGCTCTCGCAATCCCAACGTGTAATTTCCTCGACCGTCAAAACTCTTAGGACTCACCCCACGAAAGTCACGAATTCTTGGTAGGGCAAGATTAACCAATCGATCAAGGAAGGCGTACATCCGCTCCCCTCGGAGAGTAACCATGACTCCAACGGGCATCCCTTGCCGAATTTTAAATCCTGCGATCGCTGTCTTGGCACGCGTAACTACGGGTCGCTGACCGGTAATCACCGCCAATTCTTCTTGTGAACGTTCCAGGGCTTTGGCATTCTGCGATGCTTCACCTAATCCTCGATTGATTGCAATCTTGACAACCTTGGGGAGTTCATGAACGTTCTTGTATTTAAACTGCTCCTGTAGTTTAGGAACAGCAGTATCTAAGTAGAGGGTTTTGAGTCGGACTGTCATTGCTATTTTCCTGTAAGTCCCTGGGCTTGGTCAGGGAAGATGTAAACATTGCTATCTGTTAGTCAATAATCTCACCGGTTTTTTTGAGCATTCTGACCTTACGGCCCGAATCATCAAAGGTGTAGCACACTCGACTAGCAACGTTTTCTTTATTGGAATACAACATCACATTAGAGCTGTGAATAGGGTATTCCACTGTCGAAATTTGCCCCGTTTCACTCTCAGAGCGAGGTTTCATATGTTTGGTTTTAATATTGACCCCTTCTACTACAACTTGGCTCAACTTGGGCAAAATATTGATGACCTCACCCACTTTGGCCTTATCTTTTCCAGAGATAACTTGGACTGTATCCCCTTTTTTAACATGCATTTTGTAGCGTTTGGGGGTTACCTTTTTCTTGGCCATCAGAGTACCTCCGGAGCGAGAGAAACAATTTTAGTGAAGCTCTTATCCCGGAGTTCACGAGCAACGGGACCGAAGACGCGCGTCCCTCTGGGGTTGCCATCTGGGTTGATCAACACTGCAGCATTATCGTCAAAGCGGATACTCATACCGCTTTGACGGCTGATTGATTTGCGTGTGCGCACAATCACTGCCCGCACCACGTCAGATTTTTTGACTGGCATGTTGGGGGTTGCATCTTTAACAGTGGCGATAATAACGTCACCAACGCCACCATAACGGCGGTTGCCACCTCCAACTACCCGAATACAAAGTAGGCGTTTGGCTCCACTATTGTCGGCAACATTGAGTGTTGTTTCTTGTTGAATCATGATTCAGGTCCCTAGGGTCGATTAGCAGCCAGCAAGACATCTGCCACTGCCCAGCGCTTCGTGCGGCTGAGGGGGCGAGATTCGCGAATACGGACGCGATCTCCGACATGGCAAGCATTCTCTTCATCATGAGCTTTGTATCGACGAGTTTGACCCACGATCTTCCCATACTTTTTGTGGGTAACACGGTTAGCAACAGCGACCACAACCGTCTTGTCCATTTTGTCGCTAACAACAACCCCAACTCTTTCCTTAATAGCCATGTGTAGTTACTCCAACATTCCTAATCCAACGCATTTGTATTCTGATTCGCTCCATGCTCAACTCTGTCGTTGTTGCTTTAAGGTCATCAGTTGGGCAATTTGATGCCGAATGTGTTTAAACTGATGCGGTTGAATTTCTTCTTTGGTAGCTTGTTGAAAGCGCAGATCAAAAAGCTTTTTCTTCAGCTCTTGAACTTTAGAGTCCACTTCTGCAGCAGAGAGACTTTGTAAATCAGCCATTTTTGACAATGCCATGATCTAAGAATCCTCCTGCGGGCGCACGATAAACTTGGTTTTGATGGGCATCTTGAAAGCAGCTAGTCGCATTGCTTCTCGGGCAGTAGATTCAGGAACGCCATTCATTTCATACATTATTCTGCCCGGTTTTATGACGGCAACCCAGTACTCAGGAGCCCCTTTTCCCGAACCCATTCGAGTTTCTGCAGGCCGCATTGTCACGGGTTTATCGGGGAACATTCGAATCCAAATCTTGCCACCCCGACGCACATAACGAGTCATAGCTCGCCGTCCCGCCTCAATCTGGCGCGAGGTAATCCAGGATGGCTCAAGGGCTTGGAGGCCATAATCACCGAAGCTCAAGGTATTGCCTCGGGTCGCTTTACCGCGTATACGGCCCCGGTGTTGCTTGCGAAATTTGGTTTTTCTGGGACTTAACATAATCAGTGATCAGGGGTAATGATTAGCAGTATCGAGCGACAGACTTACATGTTGTTCAGACAGAGATTTGGAGAAGAATCATCACTCAGAGCGATCTTCAAACTGCTGTCGACGTCGTTGCTGTTGACGTCGACGAGATTGCGGTTCGCGGTTAGTGGGCTGCTCTTCTGTACCAGGGATGATTTCCCCCTTAAACACCCAAACTTTGACACCTAAAATACCGTAGGTCGTACTAGCAGTCCGGTAAGCATAATCGATGTTGGCACGTAAGGTATGCAACGGCACTCTGCCCTCTCGTGTCCATTCGCTACGGGCAATTTCAGCTCCGTTGAGACGACCACCTACTTGAATTTTGATGCCTTCTACCCCAGCGCGTTGCGCCCGTTGAATAGCTTGGCGAACGACCCGGCGAAAGGAGACTCGACGAACAAGTTGCTGAGTGATGTACTCGGCAATGAGAGCTGCTTCCGCATCTACCCGAGCCACTTCAACGACATTAATGCGAATGGGACGATCATCTCCCAATTCTTTCTGCAAACCAACTCTGAGAGATTCGATACCACTCCCCCCTCGGCCCACCACGACTCCAGGTCGAGCCGTCCGCACCTCTAAATCGATTTGGTCGGCCTTACGCTCAATTCGAACACCTGCTATGCCGGCATTACTGAGGTTTTTGTTTACGTAATTGCGGACCTTATAGTCTTCTTGCAGTAGCTCTGGATACCGTTCAGTATCTGCAAACCAGCGTGACCAGTGATCTTGTGTGATCCCTAGGCGAAAACCGGTTGGATGAATCTTTTGTCCCACAAAAATGTCCTCTGTCTATGGCTCTATAAAGGTGATGATTGCTAGCTAGCTTCAGCACTCACAGCAATCGTGATATGGCAAGTTGGCTTTTGGATTTGATACGCTCGCCCTTGGGCTCTGGGGCGAAATCGCTTGAGACGAGGACCTTGGTCGGCAGACGCATGGCAAATGACTAAATCGACAGGATCCAACCCTCGATTAGTTTCAGCATTAGCGACAGCCGAGCGCAAAACCTTGAGCACGGGGTCGCAAGCTCGATAGGGCATAAATTCGAGCACGATCAGTGCTTCTCGATAGCTGCGCCCCCGAATCTGATCCAGAACCCGGCGCACTTTTCGGGGAGACATGCGGATATATTTAGCCTTGGCGTATGCGCCGTTAATTTCTTTCAGTTGCGTTGTCATCGCGTTATCCTACATGCGTGCTTTTTTATCGCCTTTGGAATGGCTTTTGAAGGTGCGAGTGGGGGCAAACTCACCTAGTTTATGTCCGACCATTTGTTCATTAACATAGACAGGCACATGCTGACGTCCGTTATGAACCGCGATTGTATGGCCAATCATTTGAGGAATAATGGTAGATGCCCGTGACCAAGTTTTGATCACTTGCTTTTCCCCTTTCTCGTTTAGGGTTTCTACCTTAGTAAGCAGGTGATCAGCAACAAAAGGGCCTTTTTTGAGAGAGCGAGACATGTTTAAGTAAATGAAACAGCAAATAGATGTACAGAATCGAGAATTTTGAGTTTAAGACTGACGCCCACCTCGACTCCGTTTAGAAGAACGACGACGGCGGCGCACAATCAGTTTATTGCTCTGCTTGTTCTTTTTACGGGTTTTGTAGCCCAATGTTGGCTTGCCCCAGGGGGTAACAGGACCACTGCGGCCAATGGGAGCGCGTCCTTCACCACCACCATGAGGGTGATCCACCGGGTTCATGACTGACCCTCTAACTTTTGGACGACGGGCTTTCCAGCGATTCCGCCCAGCTTTACCAATGGTAATGTTGTTAGATTCGACGTTGCCGACTTGACCAATGGTGGCATAGCATCCTTTTTGGAAAAGGCGCACCTCACCCGAAGGCAACTTGAGGGTAACCATTTTTCCTTCTTTGGCGACCACTTGGGCCATTGCTCCCGCGGCACGAACGAGCTGCCCCCCTTTACCAGGAAGCAGTTCTACGTTGTGAACGTCAGTACCTAGGGGAATCTTTTCTAGGGGTAAGGCATTACCCACTTCAATAGGGGAATCTGGACCCGCAACGATGGTGGTTCCCACCTGGATGTTGCGGGGATGGAGAATATAACGTTTTTCCCCATCTTTGTAGTTAACTAGAGCAATCCGAGCATTGCGGTTGGGATCGTACTCAACAGTGGCAATGGTGCCAGGAACGCCCAATTTATTGCGATAGAAATCGATAATTCGATAGCGACGTTTGTGGCCACCCCCGCGGCGCCGACTGGTGATCACCCCTCGGTTATTGCGACCTTTGGCACGATGCTTGGCTTTGACTAGCGATTTTTCAGGCCGATCACGGGTGATTTCAACAAAATCTGAACTCGTTTTTTGACGAGTTCCGGCGGTATAGGGTCTGTAATAGCGGATGCCCATTGCTATATCACTTTTAAAAAGACGTCAGAGAGTGGCACTTTAGACTTCAGGGAAGAGGTTAATGGTGTTTTCAGGAGCAAGTGTGACCGTGGCCCGTTTGTATTGGGTTTTTTGGCCAACGAACTTACCGATGCGTTTTTTCTTGGGGGGTAAGTTGCTGGTGGAAATCCCAGTCACCTTGACATCAAACAGCTCTTGAATAGCAGCTTTGATTTGGGGTTTGGTCGCTCTAGGATCAACTTCGAAAACATACTGGTTGTTTTCCAGAAGCAACGTCGCTTTTTCAGTGACGATGGGGCGTCGAATTAAATCAGCCAAACTGGTAGGCGTTACCTTAGTCACTGTAAACCTCCTGAATTTTTGCGATCGCAGGTTCAGTCACAACAATCTGATCCGCTGCGAGTAAATCGTAAATATTGAGGTGGTCAGCCATAATCAACTTAAGCCGAGCCACATTGCGAGCTGAGAGATAGACGGTTTCATGCTTGTCAGCCACAATCAATAGAACTTTAGCTCCTGCCTCTATCCCCCAGCGACCCATCGCTTCGACGAGATCTTTGGTCTTAGGACGAGAAAGCTGATCACCGAACTCTTGGACGACAACCATGTCCTCGGCCCTACTAGCGAAAGCTGTTCTCAGTGCTAGCCGCCGCTCTTTTCGGTTCATCTTGGTGGAATAGTCTCGGGGTTTGGGGCCGAAAATAACACCCCCACCTCGCCATAACGGAGAACGGCTAGAACCCGCACGGGCTCGCCCAGTTCCTTTCTGACGCCAGGGCTTGCGACCGCCCCCTCTCACTTCAGCACGGGTCTTACTAGAGGCAGTTCCCTGACGAGCATTGTTCATTTGTCGCCGCAGTGCTCGGTGGACAATATGAGCCGCATTGTCTTCACGGGCTACTTTCAGATCAAGCTCAGCTTGGCCTGCATCTTCTCCCTGCCAATTTCTTACAACACAATTAACCATAATCTTTCTCTTTGGGCGTCTTTAGACGATGGGGATAACTAATTCTCGCCAACGATGGTTGCTGGCTGGATATTGAGCAAAGCACCAGGCTTGCCTGGAACAGAACCTTTGATCAGCAATACGTTGCGTTCAGCATCTACCCGCACAACCGTCAACTTACGAACTTTGACTTTGACATTCCCCATTTGGCCTGCCATTTTCTTGCCCGGGTAAATCCGACCGGGTGTTGTTCCCGCACCTGTAGAACCCGGCTGTCGATGGTTTTTAGAACCGTGGGACATGGGACCCCGCTTGAAATTGTGCCGCTTTTGGTAACCGGCAAAACCCCGGCCAATACTGGTGCCAGAAATATCTACCAATTGACCTTCTGAAAACCGTTCTGCGGAAATATGTTGGCCCAGTTCATACTCACTGACATCAGCCAAGCGATATTCGTGGAGATGACGCAAAGGGGCTGAATCAGACTTTTTCAGGTGACCCAACTCTGGGCGAGTTAGCGCTTTTTCGGTTGTGCTGCCATAGCCAATCTGAACGGCAGTATAGCCATCGGTCTGGGCAGTCTTGATTTGAGTCACCGGACAAGGGCCCGCCTGCACCACCGTGACCGGGATCGCACGACCCGATTCATCAAAAACCTGGGTCATCCCCAGTTTCGTTCCTAGAATACCGACAGACACAGTAAGCAGACTCCCTTACCTAAACTCAATAGGGGAAACCCCTATAACAAAAAAATTAACCCCAGACCGCCATGAAGACGAAATATTGCCGAAACTCTAAAGCCAGGAAGACATTAGAGTTAACGCCAATCTGAGGAGCACATGAATTGTAGAAACAGCAGAAGCGTAAACTGGCTTCTCGGCCTTAAGGACTTGGACTATTTTTGGAACCCAGTATCCTGTGTAAGCACCGATTAATCATCATAGACTACGAATGGGTGGATGTCTAGATAAATTTTAACCGAGCCGCCCTCAGTTGTGATCTTACCCGTCTGGTAGAAAATCACTATCAAGGACTTGCTCGGGTGTATAAAGGCACTCAGTTGGGAATGTACTAATATCTAATTCTGTTTCGTCAGTAGCAAGCTGGCACGCTTTTTGATAGACCCCTCTAAAACTATCGGTATAGTGGTTCTTCAGACTTGGACTATCGCTAAGGGCCTCTTGAATTCGAATCCGATGCTCCCTAATACTTCCTCGCCAGCTACCGCTACGTTTATGGGCTTGGTATTGCCACTTTAATAGGTGCATCAAAAGAACACGTAAATTACCTCTCAGTGCATTCTTTTCACTGCGTCCCAAGCCTTCTACCTCTTCAACTAAGTTCTCGATATCCAGCTCACTAAATTTACTTTGCTTTAAAAGTTCAGCAGCTTTATCTATCCACTCCACAAAGTCAGCTTCATACATCTGCTGATGGACTAGGCGGTAGTCACGGTTCGGGTTTTGGCCATTACTTTCATCGGATTGTTCAGAGCTAGGGAGTTGGGTGCTAGTCATTATTGCCACCAAGACTCTTGACCTACATCACTAATGTGACACACTCCCATACATCTTTTGAGTCGTTGATGCGTTGCTCTCGTGGCTGAAGCGGGTGGGAGCGGATCAATGACTCAGTAATTGACGGGTCTCGCGCGCGGCTGCAGTCAATGCAGCTTTTGAACTGAGTTGTTGCGTAAACGCTGCATTGAGATACCGTTGCAGGATATCGGAAGCTTGATCGTATTGAGCAATCGTAGGGCGCAATACGGTCTGTTCTTGAATCTCCCGGAGCATAGCAAAGTGGGGATATTGAGCCAAAATATCTGGATCGGAATAGAGCGATTTAAGGGTAGGGAGATATCCAAACTTTTGGACCACTTGCCGTTGAGCGGATTCGCTAGAGAAAAACTGAATGACTTGCCATGCTGCTTCAGGATGTGGACTGGTCGTGGAAATCCCCCAACCCCAACCCCCTTGGCAGGCTCTCGCTAGTTGTTCAGGTTGAGATACTAGGGAGTAAATTCCAACTTTGCCTTGAACCGGGGAGGTGGGGGCAGTGATGAGAGACCAGGCATAGGGCCAGTTGCGCATAAACACCGCCTGACCATTTTGAAAGAGACGGCGGGTTTCTTCTTCTTGATAGCTGACAGTCCCAGGTGGAGAAAGGCCCTGTTTTAGGGTGTTGACGAGGAAGTCTAGAGCTGCGATCGCAGCTGGTGCATCCAACGCCACTTCTAAAGTATCTGGGTCAATCCAAGATCCCCCAAATCCCGACAGCACTTCCATAAACATGGCCGTGGTTCCCTCCGTCTGCTTGCCAGACCACAGAAAGCCCCAAGGGACCCCCTCTGCTTGCAAAGCTTGGGAAATCTGGACTAGCTCTGTGAAGGTTTCGGGCGGGGAGTAACCCAATTGGTCCAATAGGTCTTGGCGATAGTACATAGACCCCACATCTGCCCGCACCGCTGGAAACCGATACAGTTTGCCCTGATACTTGCCCCCGTTCCAGGTCCCCGGCAAAAATTGGACTTCTTGTTCCGGGGTAACTCGGGTGCTTAGGTCTTGCAGCCACCCAGCGGCGGCAAACTTTGCTACCCAGGTCATGTCCATATAGACCAAATCGTAGGGGGCATTTCCCAACAGGAAAGCAGACACATAGAGATCTTCGACAATATTGGAGGTGCTAGGGCCTTCGATCGCCTCGATATGAATATCAGGATGCTGAGCTTCAAATTCAGCGATCAGGGGTTGCCACACGGGCACTTCAAAAGCAGACACCAAAAAACTAACGGTCACAGGCTCTGCCCCAGCAGGAGGCAGGCCAAAGCTATTCAGAATAATAATTAGCAGGATGCAACCTAGACGCAAGCCTAGCCATCGAACCTTATTCAGGAGCGAAGGTCCCTTCACCCAAAGATTGCAGGACTGAGCAACAGGCGGCATGAATGGGTTATCAAGTACGAGGAGTCCGATGCAGTAGCGGCATAATGTACGCACCTAACCCTAACCCTGAAATCAAGCCAAAGAAAGTGACCACCCAGTTGTTGTATCCCCACCATCCCCAATATTGGGCATAGAGTTCAAAGGGATAGACCATACAGAGGCCCAGAGTTAGGGCTAGACCCGGTAGGCCGTAGCGATTGAGCCAGTAGGAGGCTTGGCCGCGGTTAACAGAAAACAGATAGCGAGTGGCAATGAGTCCCAACAAGGTACCAAAACAGCGCATGCACACTGCCATTAAATAGGGCGGGGCAAAGACCAAACCCATTTCTGGTTGAGGGCAAACATGATTCCCCATGAAATAGATGATGTCGGCAATCTGGGGCAGAATTGGTAAGCCGGAAGCGGCCAAGAAAGGGGCAGCCAAAGGACCCGAAACTAATCCTGCCAAAATCACATCGGCAATGATACTCCGCCAGGGTCGGGGGGACTTCACCTGGTCAGGAATCATTCTTGTGGGTGGTGCCGCTGTCCTTACCATAGGATTCTCCTAAAATTCAATGCCGGGTTGGGCTTTCACCCCTTGTTCTCGGAAAGGGTGCTTGACCAAAGTCATTTCTGTAACCAGATCCGCCTGATCAATTAAGTCAGCAGGGGCGCCACGTCCAGTGAGGATCACGTGGGTGTCTGCGGGTTTGGCGGTTAAGCCTGCAACTACCGCTGCTGTATCTAAATACCCATGTTTGAGGGCGATGTTAACTTCGTCTAATAATACGAGGCGATAATCAGGGTTTTGGATATAAGCCAAGGCTTGCTCCCAAGCCGCATTAGCTTTGGCAATGTCGCGATCGCGATCCTGTGTTTCCCAAGTAAACCCTTCGCCCATGGCATGGAAGACAAGCTGATCGGGCCATTGCCCAAAAACGGCTTTTTCGGCGGGCTCCCAAGCTCCTTTGATAAATTGGACGATTGCGACTTGGTACCCATGCCCTAAGGATCGTAAAACCATGCCCAAGGCGGCTGTCGTTTTGCCCTTGCCGTTGCCAGTATGGACGATGACTAGACCTTTTTCTTGCGATCGCTCAGCCACTCGTTGATCTTGGACCTGCTTACGGCGCAGCATTTTCTGGCGATGCTGCTCAGTCGTTAGCTGCAAATCATTAGCTGGCTCGGATGCGACTGAGTTGGCAGATAGAGACTCTGGGGAAACCGATTGAGTCATAGGGATATTCAGTGACAATAACTGAGTTTAGCTCTTTAAATAGTAATGGTTTCCGGTAGTAGTGATCGATTGGCTGGCTGGATTACTTTAGTCTGCACCGTCTTCTACAGCAAGTGCTTGATGACTTAAGCCAACCCTCACTGACCAGTATGTACCGACTTTCTCAAAATTGAGAGACGCATGGAAGGTAGAGCGAGGGCTACTGCTAGAATCGCAATATGCAAATTGAAGAGGCCCTAACGTGAATCCTTTGCAGCAGAACATACATGCCTATATTCGGCTAGATGATGAGGATGGTTATGTTGCTGAGTGTATGGAAGTTGCTGTAGTGACTCAGGGCAAAACATTAGATGAAGTGTCCCAAAATTTGGTTGAGGCAGTCAGCCTGCATTTAGAAGGGGAAGATCTGGCTGAATTCGGGCTGGTTGCCCAACCGTCTCTCGCTGTAACTTTTGAACTGAAACCCGAATATGCCCAGGTTTAAGGAACTGTCGGGGTCAGAAGTTATCAAGATTCTGGAAACTTTTGGGTTTGAAGTACACAGTCAACGGGGAAGTCACATCAAAATGCGTCGCTTGACAGAGATGGGCAAGCAAACACTGACGATTCCTAACCATAAGCAACTTTCGACGGGAACCTGTCGCGCTATTGTTCGGCAAGCAGGTCAATTCATACCTGCCTCAGAACTAGCTCCATATCTCTATGATGCGTAGTGCTATTTCATGGTTAGGAAGGCTGGCCTAGAGTCCAAGATTAGCGACTTTAGTTTAAGAAACGGCTTAGCTTTTAGCAATTCAGGTATAAAACTATAAGTGCACTGGCGTCTGCAGCAGTTATGCCTGAAAACTCGCAAAATTATCAGTTCGCAAATATAGAAAAAATCTTCGAGCTACTAGACAAGAAGTTTGTCAGTCTTGGAATTGTCGGTATGCTATGTGCTTTTGGTCTTAACAAAGTAAAAGACAGTCAATGGACTGAAGCTATTCTGTGTTTTGTTGGAGCTGCTGGCATCTGGCTAATCATCAAGATTGGGAAAATATTAGCGCCAAGGATTGATAAATTCCTGGAATGGGGCGTTAGCGCCATTGAACAATCTTTGCTCAACAGTTGGGCAGCGCTACGGTCAGATTTCACGCGGTTATATCTTCAGCGACAGGCCAATCTTTGCGAAGAAGCTATTACTGAAGGATTTAACCCAGATAACACTGCAATTCCGCTATTAGAAGAGGTTTTTGTGCCTTTGGACTTAAGTGGTACCGGGACATATAACTTTGTCGTGAACTCTGGTGAACGTCGCAAAGGCGACCAATTGGAAGCAAAGACAGCTTCAAAGTCAGATGTTTTGGATATCTGGCATTTGCTGAAGCGAACTCGTCAAGATCGTAAATTTCGGCAAATGGTGATTCAAGCTAAAGGTGGGATGGGAAAGACCACCTTGCTGCGGCATATTGCTTTAATTTATGCCCAAGGTAAACACCGACGTCGGGGTGCGCCGAAACTAACGCCTATTCTGTTACGTTTGAGAAATTTTGCGGAGATTTGGGACTTAGAAACACTGCCCAGTCTCCCTAAATTGATTACTGAGGTTCATTTGCCGAAGCTTTTCAAACATGATTTAGAGAAATGCCCATCAGACTGGGCGCAAAAACAGCTAGAGGGTGGCTCAGTATTAGTTCTGTTGGATGGTTTTGATGAAGTTCCAGAGGACAGGCGCAACAAGGTGAGCTTTTGGATCAGTGAGCAGATGGGGGTATACAAGCAAGCGGTCTTTATCTTGACTTCGCGTCCAGCCGGATACAAAGACTACAAAGCGCAAAAACCTACCGTTCCCATTTTTATCAACAAGTTTTCAGAAGATCAGCAAGAGAGCTTTATCAAACGGTGGTATGTATGCCAGGAACGTTGCTTCCGTCGCCGAAAGCAACGCAAACATGCAGATCGGGTTGCTGAGAACAGAGCAGAGGATCTGATTAGCCAATTGCATCAACGGCAAGAAGAGTTGGGCGAGATGGCTGAGAACCCACTACTGCTTAATATGCTGGTGACGTTTCATCGTTTGGCCCTGTCCACACAACTCCCTCGGCAGCGCATTGAGTTGTATCAAGGGATTTGCAAATTACAACTCGATGACCGTCCCAAAGCCCGCTTTATCTCCATACACCTGGCTTTTGCTAAAAGCATGATGATTTTGCAAGAGATTGCGCTCAAGATGGTGCAAGAACAGCGTGCCACAATTACCCATTTTTCATTACTAGATTTTTTACACCCGTTCCCAGTTTGGCAACAGGAACAGGTGAGTGCGGAAGATTGGGTTCAGCAAGTAGTAGAGGTGAGTGAGCTTTTAGTGGAGCGGGAAAAAGGGGAGTACGAATTCCCGCATTTGAGTTTTCAAGGATTTTTTGCTGCCAATCAGTTGGCTACTCCTCAGAGATCTGAAGATAGTCACCGCTATACAAATTTGGTGCTGGAGAACTGGAGCGAGGCTAAATGGCGAGAGACGGTTTTGCTTTATACAGCTCAACTTACCCCCACTAAGTTGCAAGAAGTGATTACCAAGGCTTGTGAACAAGGTAGTGAGGCAGCGGAGTTGGCAGAAGTTTGCCTGAAGGAATATCCTAAGCCAGAAAAACTTGACGACAACTTAGTTGAAACCTTACGCAATCTGTCTGCTATTACCCAAGATGCAAAGTATCAAACCTTAGAAGAATTGCTGAAAACGGAACACTGGCGAGAAGCAGATCAGGAAACCTATCGCTTGATGATTACAACGGTGGGTAAAGAGGAAGACCAATATCTTGAGCAAGAGGATTTAATGAATTTCCCCTGTGAAGACTTGCTAGTTCTAGATCAATTTTGGGTAAAACATAGCAATAAGAAATGGGGGTTTAGCATTCAAAAGCGCATTTGGGAAAATTGTGGCAGCCCCATAGTTGATAATAGTGCTTGGCAAAAGTTTTGTGAGGACGTTGGGTGGAGTAATGACGGCCATTGGATAGGCTATAACCAATTATCTTTCAGTCTCCAAAGCTCTTCGCTAGGAGAACTCCCCAGATTTCCTTTTTATTATAAATTTGGTAGTTTTTATACCTCAGTGCCGAATGTTTCTAATCCTCGGATTTTCTTTTCTCGTGTGAAGACTTGTGGACTTTAGAGCGAGACAGTCATGAGCATTTTTTCAATTTCCTCTCAACGTTTATTGACGTTCGCGTGAGTGGTAATTGGCGATTGACCTTTGAATTTATTGATGGAGACGTTTTGAAACTTGATTACGAGGACTATCACTGATGCTGATGCATAACCCACCCCATCCTGGCGAAATCATTCAGGGACTGTTTATAGAACCCAACAACCTAACCCTAACTGATGTTGCCAAGGCTCTAAACGTCAGCCCTAGCAACTTCTCACGCTTAATCAATGGCAAAATTGCCCTCAGTTCAGATATGGCGATCCGGCTCTCTAGAGTTCTGGGGCTAGAACCATTGACCTGGATGCGGATGCAGGCAGACTATGATATTTGGAATGCTCAGCAATAGGACGATCATGCTGAGCTAAAACGGCTGGTTGTGGAAGCGTAATCAACCTGTCAGCAGAATGACTTGCTCTCAAAGAATTTGTCACAGAACCAGACTCACCACACCTTCGTCAAATCCAACACAAACCCTGATAATTCCGGTTCAGCACTGACTTGACTCGGATCCTGCAAACAGTCCACTTCCTGCTGAGGTCGATACACAAACACCCGCCGTTGATGCCGATCAATCAGCCACCCCAACTGACATCCCGGTTCCGCCAAATATTCCACCATCTTGTCTTGCAATGGCTGCAAACTATCCGAAGGCGACCGCAGCTCCACCACGAAATCAGGACAAATCGGCGCAAATCGCTGCTGTTGCTCCGAGGTTAGCCGTTGCCATCGTTCCAGCCTCAGCCAAGCCGCATCCGGTGACCGCTCCGCCCCACTCGATAACTTAAATCCCGCACTAGAACTAAACACCAACCCGCTGCTATCCCGTTCGGCCCAGTTCCAAAGCTGACCCAAAATATTGACTTCTCGATTTCCCGTTTCGGAGCCAGTGGGAGACATAATGGAAATCACTCCAGTGCGATCGCGCTCAATTCTAAGGGCTTGATTCATCTGACAAAATTCAAAAAACTGCTCATCAGTCATAGAAACCGATTGCGGGAGTTGCAGCATCACAGGTGAGAGCGTCATGGCAAAAAGCAGCCTTGTGGTCATGCACAGTTAAGTCATGTTGTTATCCTAATATTTCTCCCTAAACACCACCAGGAAAATTCTCTTGAGTCCAACTCTCTTTCAATCCTTCCAGCCCTTAGCCGCCTTCGCCACCACCCCCAACGCCGTCCATACCCTTCAACCCCTTTGCCAACAAAGCGGAGCCACCCTCTGGGTCCCCGCTGCCCTGGCTCACCTACCCCACACCCAAGCCTACACAGGCACTCTCAAAGACCATATCCAAACCTTGTGGAATGACCATCAAGGCCTAATTTTCTGCCTCGCCACCGGAGCCGTCGTTCGCCTCATCGCCCCCCTCTTAACCGATAAATCCCAAGATCCCGCCGTCGTCGTCCTCGATGAACCCGGCCAGTTCGTGATTAGTTTATGCAGCGGTCACCTCGGTAAAGCCGACCAGCTTACCCAACTCCTCGCCCAACAAATCAGCGCCACCCCCATTCTCACAGGGGCTAGCAATGCCGCCAATTTACCCAGCCTTGATACCCTCGGTTTACCCTTCGGCTGGCAGCGGGGAACTGGAGACTGGAACGCTGTTGCTGGTGCCATCGCCCGAGGCGAAACCGTCACCGTCCATCAAGCTGCTGGCACAGATCTATGGCAAGCTCATCTATCGCCATCTCACACCTATAAATTCGTCAGCGATACCGAATCCCCCCAAATTTGGATCAGCCCCAAAATCCGAGCCTTGCCCCCAGACCAACCCACCGTTCAATGGCATCCCCGCGTCCTCTGGGTGGGAATGGGCTGTGAGCGGGGCACCTCCAAACAACTCATGGAACAAGCCCTTTACCAAGTTTGTGAACAGCATCAGCTAGCGTGGGATGCCATTGCCGGGATTGCTACCCTAGACCTGAAAGCCGATGAAGTCGGTTTGGTCGAACTTTGCCAACAGGCCAACTGGCCCCTGTGGTGTTATGCCCCAGAAGAACTACAACCCATTCAAGTCCCTACACCTTCAGAGGTAGTCAACGCCGAAGTGGGCACCCCTAGCGTTGCTGAAGCAGCCGCCCTCAAAGCTGCCCAGCAAACCAGCCTCCTCGTCACCAAACAAATTTTCCGAGATCCTGATCAACCCGGTGCGGTCACTGTTGCCATAGCCCAAGCCACTCAGGAATACACCGGGCGCAAAGGCCAGCTTTTCTTGGTGGGGACTGGCCCTGGTGCCCTTGATCAAATGACGCCTGCTTCCCGAACCGCGATTTGCCAAGCTGATGTAGTGATTGGGTATACCTTGTATGTGGATTTGGTGCGATCGCTCTTCCGTCCCGGCCAAATTATTGAACCCTCACCCATCACCCAAGAACGCCAACGGGCACAGCGGGCTATCAATCTAGCTCAATGGGGCCTGACCGTGGCTGTGATTTCTTCTGGGGATGCAGGCATTTACGGGATGGCAGGTTTGGTGATGGAAGCCTTACATAAAGAAGAATGGGATGGACAAACCCCTGAAGTCCAAATTTTCCCCGGTATTTCAGCATTGCAAGCGGCTGCTTCTCAGGTAGGGACACCCCTCATGCATGATTTTTGTGCCATTAGTCTGAGTGATTTGCTGACGCCTTGGCCCGTGATTGAGAAGCGCTTAGAGGCGGCGGCAGCAGCAGATTTTGTGGTGGCGTTGTATAACCCGCGATCGCAAAAACGCATCGAACACCTGATCAAAGCTCAGCAAATCTGCTTGCAACATCGAGATCCCCAAACACCCGTAGCCATCGTCCGTTCGGTCTATCGCCCCAACCAAACCACTCACTTAGGAATACTGGCAGAACTACACACCCTGCCCGTAGACATGCTGAGTACGGTTTTAATTGGCAATGCCACCACTCGCTTTCATCACAACTGGATGATCACGCCCCGAGGCTATTTTCAGTAGATCAACCCATCTGCTGAGTAGCATACGCAGAGCCTTACACCACAGGCATTATCGGTGGTTTTTGCCAGGATAAAATCATGTAGCGCAATAAGCCTAAACGACTGACTCCTTCCAAAAGAAGCGTTTGGGCGATAGCAGGCAACAGATCAACAGAAATATCGAGTACAAAAGGAAGTCGCTGAAAATACCCATAGGTGGGTAGAGTATTGTGGGTAATATCTCGTTCCTGCATCAACTCAAATCCCACCTGCTCCGACATATTTCGATACTTGCTAAGCGTGAAAGTGGCATCGAACTCCCCATAGAAGCTAGGTAAAATCGGGGGGGACTGCCATAGAAACGCTGGCAAGCCATCAAATTCTAAAGGGGCAAAATCAGAAATTGCTAATCGACCTCCTGGCTTCAGCACTCTCAAGACTTCCTGAAAAAAACGTTGGCGATCGCCAAAGTGGAAAATACATTCGACCGCTAGCACCACATCCATCGATTCATCCGCAAAGGGCAAAGCACAGGCATCCCCTTGCTTGAACTCAATGGTATTCTCCGCCTGAGCAATCACGCTCCGTCTAGCCCTTTCAAGTTGACGCTCATCAATATTGAGACCGTATAAGCTGACATTGGCAAAATGCTCATTCAGGCTGGCAAGGGTGCCGCCAACCCCACATCCCACATCCAAAATGGATTGGTGATTTTGAACCTTAGCTACTGAATAGATTTCAACACTCAACTGCTCAGCCGCTTCGCCGTAATCCTGGGCGGTATACAAGGCTTGAGCAGGATCCGCCCAATACCCCCAGTGAACATGACGACCAAAAGCTTGCTCAAATAGGGGGTCGCCTTTGTCTAGTTGCTTCAGGATCAGATCGAAATAAGGGAGATTAAGAGTCGAATTAGCCATACCTGCGATTGCACCCAATAAACGGCAAGATCATATGCATCCGCCGCTGATCTTAATTGAACGCTCCAGGAAAATCATACCTGTCTAGAGTCTCTACAGGCACTCAGATGACTTCGAGTGAACGCTGGCGTCCTGAATTAGGGTATTAATGCTTGGCAGAGCTGGCGGAAATGGTCGCCGCGTTTCTCAAAATTTTGGTATTGGTCGAAACTAGCACAGGCCGGAGATAACAAAACACTTTGGGCTTGTAGCGAACTCGCTAACTCAGCCGCTCTGGTGACGGCCTTCTCCATCGTTTCTACAATTTCATAGTCGTCGTACCCGATTTGGTGCAAGCGCTGGCTAAAGGTATCGGCAGCACTGCCAATCAGCAAGACTTTAGCTGCTTTAGCTTGGATGGTTTGTAGCCAAGCCATATCTTCGCCAGTCTTAGCTTCCCCCCCAGCAATCAGAATAGCTGGGCTGGGGACAGCGTCTAACCCGGTTTGAGCCGCATCATAATTGGTAGCTTTGCTGTCATTAATAAAATCAACCCCTTGCCAAGTGCAAATATGTTCTAAACGATGGGCAACGCCTGGGAATTGGGAGACAGCAGTTGCGATCGCTTCTTTCTCAATCCCTGCTAAATGGGCAACGGCAACGGCCAACAACAGATTTTGCCGATTATGAGCCCCCAGCATTCGCATTGAAGCAACAGGGATAATCGGGTTGCTCTGCACCTTGACCCAGCCATCCTCGATAAAGATTTGGGGCACTGGACAGCGCTGGCCATTACAGCCCTTGGGTAAACTTGGGCCTTGAGTACTGGTCCAGTAGGCATCTGACCATCGCCAGGGCAAGCCTTTGATTAAGGCTTGATCATCTCCATTTAAGATTTTATGGTGAGACTGATTCAGTAAAACCGCCTTGATTTCGCGGTAGCACTCCACCGTGCCATGCCGTTCTAGGTGGTCTGGCGAAAACGTCGTCCAAACACCGATGTGAGGGGCTAGGGTCGGTGACGCTTCAATTTGATAGCTGCTGGCCTCCGCAATCACCCAGTCAAGGGATTCTCCAGTCAACGCTAATTCACAAGCACTATAGCCAATATTTCCACAGGCGGGAGCGTTCAACCCAGCAGCGGCAAAAATTGCTTCGACAATCGCTGTAGTAGTGGTTTTGCCATTCGTTCCGGTGATGCCTACCCAGGGAAATTGCTGCAAATATCGCCAAGCCAGTTCCAATTCACCAAAGGTTTCAATGCCTTGCGATCGCGCTTCTACTAAAGCAGGGAGCTGCCAAGGCACTCCAGGACTAACGATGATTTGGTCCGGTCGATTGATTCCTTGCTGATCCAGCCCTGCCAACGTGAATTTCTGCCGCAAGTGAACAGCAATCCCCTCTGCTGCTAAGATTTGCTGAGTCTTCAGTAAACCATCAGAATAGCCCGTATCGCTGACTGAGACTTGGTATCCTTCCCGATGAAGAAGACGGGCAGCAGCAATACCAGAGCGGCCAAGGCCAATAATATGTGCAGTGGGCATGGAAGGGAACAGGGTGACTCAGCACTCCTCATCCTATCGCTTGCTGGTCCCTTTGCTGCACTGAAATACTTCTCAGGGATAAATTAGAATCTTGTAGGTGTCAGGTCCGGGAGATACTGCCTGTTCCACTGCATTCGCTAACTCTTGTAGAGGATAGCGATCGCTGACTAGAGCATCCACATCAATGCGCTTGTTGAAGATAATATCCGCTGATTGTTTTTGCAAACGAAAGGAAGAACTATAGCTGCCAATCAGGTCAATCTCACGCCGATACAACACATTGGGATTAATCGGAATTTCCACTTCATCAGGAAACTCAGCAAAGAACAGAATTTTGCCGCCTTTACGAGTACAATCCAAGGCTTGGAAAAAGGCTTTGTCGCTGGGGACAGCCAATAAACTGACATCCACTCCCATCCCATTCGTCAACGCTTCAACTTGAGAGACTAACTCTGGATCGCGAGCGTCAAAGGCCGCAGTCGCTCCCACCTGGAGGGCTTTCTCAATGCGAGTGGGCAAGAGGTCCGTTGCGATCGCTCGACCCCCCACGTAGTTCACCAACATCACAAACATCAAACCAATCGGACCTGCCCCCGTCACTAATACGGTTTGGCCAGGTTTAATCTCGGCTTTAGTCACGGCTTTGAGACAACAATTGGTTGGCTCAACAAAGCTGGCTTGCTCAAAAGAAATATCATCAGGAATGGCCACCAATCCGCCTCGGGTGACAATATGACCAGGAACTTTAACGTATTCCGCAAAACCACCACCGCTGGGACTGAACCCTGCTGTCGTAGTGATATTTTTATAGACCTCACACATAGAGAAATTGTCATTGAGACAATACTCGCAATGCATACAAGGAATATGGTGCAGAACCACCACGCGCTGACCGACGTCCCAGCCTTTCACTTGGGACCCAACCGCTGTAATCTCTCCCGCAGTTTCATGCCCAAAAATACGAGGTGGCTCATATAGGGGATAGCGAATTTTTTTGATATCAGATTGGCAGAGTCCAACCACTTTGACTTGGACTAAGACCTCATCCGCTGCGATCTCGGGCAGAGGCACTTCTTCGTAACTGAGTTGGTTAACACCCCGAAAAACTTGAGCCTTCATAATGATTCTCTTGATCCCAAACCCTGATGTCTGCCATCAGCTTATCGTGTTGCTGCTGCCTTTAACGTCTCAATCAACAGAACCCCACCATCAGGCAGGGTTCTAGTGACTCGATTAAGCAGACTTATGGTTGCGTTGACTGTTAGCTATCGGTTGTCGCAATTTGCTGTTCGTTGGGAAGACGAACTTTATCTGCCAATCCTAAGGTCTTGAGCAAACTGACCATCATCCAAGTCGTGTCGATTTCCCACCATTTCAAGCCATGTCGTGCTGATTGAGGGAAGGCATGATGGTTATTGTGCCAGCCTTCACCATAAGTGAGCAAAGCTACCCACCAACAGTTAGTGGACTGATCGTCAGAGTCGTAGGTTTGGTAACCGAACTTATGAGTCGCACTATTCACAAACCAAGTGCAGTGATAGACCACAACCAAGCGGACAAAAATCCCCCAAACCACAAAAGACCAGCCTCCAATCAAAAACAGGAGAACGCCAAAGGCAATTTGGATGGGAAAGAAGTAATCATCTAAGAACCGATAGACGGGGTCACTACTAAGGTCTTTGGTAAGCTTCTCGACTTCTGATGCTGCAGGTGTTTCATACATCATCCAACCCATGTGGCTCCACCAAAAGCCTTTATTGGAGTTATGCTGATCGCGTTCCGTATCAGAGTGTAAGTGATGATTACGGTGCAAACCGACCCACCAGATCACGCCTCCCTCACAAGCCAGAGAGCCACAAAAGGCGAGAAAATACTCTAGCCATTTCGGAGTCTTAAAACTACGATGAGTCAGCATTCGGTGCCACCCCAAGGTAATGCCTAAGCCACCTGTTACCCAATGCAGGAATACTGCCAGTCCCACGGCTGCCCAGCTAAAGTTACTGGGTAAGAAGGCAAACAGAGCCCCCATGTGGACCACAATTAAGACCACAATAAAGGGCCAGCTTGGTTTTAGCTGAGTCGGAGTTGTTGCGATAGTCATTTAGTCTCTTTATAAAAGAATATTTCGATCAGAAAACAAGGGCAATCAAAACTTTAGGTTATTAAATTCGCCTACTCTCCGCCAAAACCAGCTTTGTAGCTCACTATTGGAGGAATAACATCCTCGGCAGCTGTACATTGTCAAGAAATTAGTTGTTCTATGAAACCCCTTACACAGCTAGAGGCAGCCGAACAGGCAATGTCTCTCATCTTTTCTAAGATTGACACTCAAGTCAAGAAAAACTTAACACAAATATTAAAAAGTTTTCATAATCACCGCGTCGGCCCCCATCATTTTGCTAGTGTATCGGGTTACGGTCATGACGATCTAGGTCGACAGGTTCTCGATCAAGTCTTTGCAGAGGTGATGGGCGCCGAAGCCGCTCTGGTCAGAGTGCAATTTGTGTCTGGGACCCATGCGATCGCAGCCGCCCTCTACGGTGTATTGCGTCCTGGCGATCAAATGCTATCCGTTGCCGGAGCCCCCTATGACACCCTAGAAGAGGTGATTGGCATCCGGGGAACGGGCCAAGGATCCCTCAAAGAATTTGGGGTGGAGTATCACCAACTGGACCTGACCCCTGCAGGAACAGTTGATTGGCAGGCGTTAGAAAGCAGTATTCAGCCTCAAACCCGTTTAGTTTTGATTCAGCGGTCTTGTGGGTATGCGTGGCGACCCAGTCTTAGCATTGAGGACATTGGCAAAATTGTAGAACGGGTCAAGGCCCAGAATCCGCAAACTATTTGTTTTGTGGATAATTGCTATGGCGAATTTGTAGAAGATCGCGAACCGCCAGCGATGGGAGCTGACCTCATTGCAGGCTCACTCATTAAAAATCCTGGAGGAACCATTGTGACGGCTGGGGGCTATATTGCAGGTCGTCAGGACTTAGTGGAAGCAGCAGCCTGTCGGTTAACCTCTCCTGGGATTGGCTCTGCGGGTGGGGCTACCTTGGATCAGACTCGGTTGATGTTCCAAGGCTTATTTTTAGCACCGCAAATGGTGGGTGAAGCCATGAAGGGTAACCATCTGGTGGCTCACGTTTTCCAGCAGTTAGGCTATCCAGTCAATCCTTTGCCAGAAGCCCCGCGTCGTGATGTGATCCAGGCGGTGAAACTGGGGTCTGCGGACAAGCTGGTGGCCTTTTGTCGAGCATTTCAGCAGTACTCACCCGTGGGATCTTATCTGGATCCGATGCCTGCGCCTATGCCTGGATATGAAAGTAATTTAGTCATGGCGGGGGGCACGTTTATCGATGGCAGTACCTCAGAACTCTCTGCGGATGGGCCGTTGAGAGAACCTTACATTGTGTTTTGTCAGGGTGGGACCCACTGGACTCATGTTGCGATCGCCTTAGAAGCTGCGATCGCAACTGTCGGCCCAGCACCCTAAAAATACTTAAACGGAGCATGTGCTTCCACAATGCTCCGTTTAACAAAATGTGTTGTCTGGGCGGCCAACTAAAGAACCTGTTCTACCTCAGAAATTTCGGGAATGGTATCTCTAAGCTTGCGCTCAATTCCCATCTTCAAAGTCATGGCTGAGCTTGGACAAGAACCACATGCTCCTTGGAGACGGAGTTTGACCACGGGTCCTTCAAGTTCGACCAGTTCAACATTCCCCCCGTCGGCCATCAGGTAAGGACGGAGTTCATCCAACACGGTTTCTACGTTTTCGGGATTGAGTTCTAATGTTTGTGCCATAACTTAACCTTGATGTGCTTATCTATATTGTAGCGATGTAGAGAGAGCTTAACCTCAGGAGAACATCCACCCAATCCCCAATACTCAGACGTCACATAAGCAGCCTAAGTTGGAAACAGTTGAGTTGAAACATAGGCAAAAAACAAAGGGTGAAGATAATCTTCACCCTTTGATAGTTAGGAGCTTGAACTATCACCTTGCAACAAGAGACAATTCTTCTGCTTCTGTCTTTAGACTAGGAAAGAGAAAATGATTCTCTTCCACATACTGAGCACCAAACAACCCTTTTTCGGCCCAAAAATACCGATCAGTAGTATGTTCATTGCGCTTGACTAGCAGCAAGGCAGGTGGGATAACTCCTGCAGTTTGAATATACTTTCGGGCTGCAGTTACTGGTTTATCCTCGCCGCTCTCGATACTGAACTGAGGAACATTTTCCAAAATTCGACGTCCTTCCTGCCGACGACGACTTTTGCGTTTCCGTCTTCTTGCCAAACCCAAGACCTCCTTAAGCTATACCGTAGTGTAGTCAAAGTTACAAAAGCTTAATGAGTATACCTGGAGACAAAATGGAATTCAACTTTATTTAAAGTTTTGCTAAGAGAAAAGGTGCCTAAAAACGGTTTTTTAGGCGTTTGAGAATTTTTTCAGCGTAAAAAAATGTAAAGTTTTATCAGGGCTTTGTGAGATAATGCGCTGTTAGCCTTCTACTTTGGCTTGATACTCCGATGCCGTCATCGCCTGATCTATCGTTTCTGATACGCTCACCTTCATTTTGAGCAACCAACCACTGCCATAAGGATCTGCCGCCAACTCCTCCGGGGAATCGGCAATATCCGTGTTGCACTCCAACACAGTCCCATTGATAGGAGCATAGATATCTTCAACTGCTTTGACTGATTCGATATTTCCCATTGTTTCGCCTTGAGACAACTCATCTCCCACTTCTGGCAGTTCAATGAACACAATATCTCCCAATTGATCGATGGCAAAGGCTGAAATCCCTATCGTAGCGACATCCCCTTCCAATCGGACATATTCGTGGGAATCCATATATTTCAGATTTTCGGGATACTCAAAGCTCATAATGAGGTGCCTCAGTCAGTAAGGAAGGTCTGCAAGCGGGTAAGATTTAAGGAAAATCATCCAAACCATATTTTGCCTTAAATCTTACGGTTTAGGTCGCCGATAAAATGGCTTTTTAGCAACCGTTGCCTGTTGGGGCTTATTACGGATGAGGACCATTATTTCTGTACCTGATTTAGCATAGGCGGTAGGGACATAGGCTAGGGCAATCGCTTTACCCAAGGTCGGTGAGAAACTGCCGCTAGTGACAATTCCTACCGCTTGGTCATTCACCAAAATGGGATAATCATGACGAGCAATATGGCGGCCCTGCATTTCCAATCCGACTAATTTACGGGGCGGTCCCTCTTCTTTTTGCTTTTTCAAGGTGTCCTGGCCTATAAATTCACCTTGATCTAGGTTCACTAGCCATCCCAACCCCGCTTCGTAGGGAGTTGTGGTGTCATTGATATCTTGACCGTAAAGGGCCATGGCGGCTTCTAATCGCAGCGTGTCCCGAGCCCCAAGACCACAAGGAGTTACACCCGCATCGAGCAGAGTCTGCCATAGTTTTTTTCCGGTTTCTGGATCGACCATGACTTCAAAGCCGTCTTCGCCGGTATACCCCGTGCGGGCAAACCAGGCTGGTTGCGCCAAGATCGTTCCAGACTGATGCCGATAATTGCGGATGGTAGTGAGTTCAGTGGGAGTGAAGCGCTGCAGGGTTGCGATCGCATCTGGTCCCTGGACAGCAATGAGCACCAAGGCATCCGAAACGTCTTCAAAACCAATTGCTTCCGCAGAGACATGCTCCAATAACCAGGCTTTATCTTTCGCCGTTGTTGATGCATTGACAATTAGCTTGCCTATCTCTGCACCCGATGCCGTAAACCCTTCAAAGTAAAAGATCAAATCATCAATAATGCCCGCCTGCTCATTCAGAAAAACTGAATACTTGGCCTGTCCGGGTTCAAGCTGGCTAAGGTCTGATGGCACCAATGGCTGCAACTGTTGCCTTAAGTGATCGCCCTGCAACAAGAACTTCCCCATATGGGAAATATCAAACATACCTACTTTTTGACGGACGCTTTGATGCTCAACCGTGATGCCTTCATACTGAACGGGCATATTCCAGCCGCCAAAGCCCATCATGCGGGCCTTAAGCTGTTGATGTTGCACTAGTAAGGGAGTTGGTTTCAAAGAATCTGCCATGGTGATCCACTCTTGTATTGAGCTGGCGCTAGAAGCTGAATGGAACTAGACACACGATGTCAAAACGACGCTTGTATCTCAGAACCAGCATTCGCATTTATATCATGAACCCACCGCCTGAATCAGTTTTGAAGCAACATACCCATTGGTTTTTGTTAGCACATCAGACAATGCTGTTACCAAATTTGCAACCTCTGCCAAACCGAAAGAGGGTTGGGCTAAAGTCGAGATGAACAGCTCTGACCGGAACCCGTCAGTCGTTCGGGAAATCCAACCTAGCCAACCTTGTTGTCGAGATAGTCATATGTCTAAACGATTGCCCTTGAGTCAGACCCTCTTCAGTACCCTAGCTGTATCGATGGTACTGACGTCTTCAACCTTAGCGACGAAACCTACTGCGATCGCGGCGGCAGAATCGTTTATTCCCATCGCGCCTAAATCGGAATCTTCCCCTGCAGAAACAGAAGATGTCGTTGAACCTCAACCTCGTCGTCGTCCTATCTTCGACAATAGCTATCAGCGGGTCATTGACCAAACGGTGCAAATGGTTGCCAATGCTAAGGCTCAACGGTTGGCCAAGCAGTTTGGATTAAATATTCTCAACGTCACCTGGGAAGATACGGGGCGCTACAAAAATTCCTCGGTGGGTCCCAATATCAGCGACATGACCATCCAAGTTCAGCATCAAGATCCCCAAACGCAGTCCAATCGCCTGCATCTGATGCCTGTGATTCGCCATCCCAACTTCTCTGACAAAACTGCTGATGTCCGTCTCGATCGCTTCTTCCTCAAGGTAGGCAATGAAAAAGGGACATCACTTCGCAAAGTCGCCCTCAAAGACATTTTGCAAGACCTCCGACAGTATTTGCACCAACCCAATTCTTGGACGGGTCGGCAAACCTCTTTACTGGCTCCCCGTGACACCCATGCACTAGTGAGCGCCCAAGCTAGTTTTTTGCCTATCCCCAAAGCGGGCAAGGCTGAATTTAACCCTGTTCTCTTCAATTACCAATCTTATGAGGGTGACCCAGCCGTATTAACCATTCTTGCCACTCGTGAAGGCACTAGCGTTACCGTGATTGATAACAAACGCGACGGCTTTGCGGCTGGACGAACTTGGGGACAGCGTCTTTTCTTTAATCAAAATGGGGAACGAGCGAGTCTCACGGGTGAACGAGCCAGCGATTATATAACCAGTGGCAGCTCCTCCCCTGCAACTAGCTCTGCTGAGGCCGAAGCCAAAGGCTTAAATATGGTGTTGCTGATTCAGGTTCCCCTGAAACAAAAGCAACCTATGTTCGAAGCTGAAGCTATGGAAGATAGCTCAGGCGTAATGGCACCCGCACCCACCAGTGCAAAGGCTGAGAGAAGTGATGTTGAAGCGGCTGTGATTGGCCATGGCAAAGTAGAAGGCCCCTATACAGAAATCGACAACTTGGCCATTGAGCGCGATCCACGCTTTCCCATTCGGGTCACAGTCCAATTCTACAAAGCAACGAGTAATGGTGAAGTTTCCCAAGCTGACATGGCACACATCAATACTCAAATTGCTCGGGTGTACGAAGATGCTGACTATGTGGGCAGTTTAGTGGTTGATGGCAGTTCAAGTCAGCCCACTGCAGGCGATTCAGGTCGGCCAACTGAGTATGATGGCTCCAAACAAGAACCCCCAAATTGGTGGCAAGAATTTTGGAAGCGTCATCGTTCCAACACTGGACAATCCAAACTAGACACTTTGGAGATGTTGCAGCGACTATTGGCACAACTGTGGACGACACAAAAGAATTCGTAGCCGCATATTACAGAGAGAATTTCAGGTCAAATTATCTGCCATGACAGTTCCTCGCCTGCTCCTAGGGGAACCAGCCCAGACTCAAGAAAGGGTAATTCCTCAGGGATGCGCCAAGTTATTTTGGCCAAGGTAATTTTCTCTGTATTGCGTGGCAGGTGATAAAAATCTGGACCATAGAAGCTAGCAAAGGCTTCTAGTTTATCGATGGCATCAACGCTTTCAAAGGCTTCTGCATAGAGAGCTATGGCGTGGAACGCCGAGTAGCAGCCTGCACAGCCACAGGAACTTTCTTTCGTATTGCGCGCGTGGGGAGCACTATCGGTACCTAGGAAAAACTTGGGATTACCAGAGGTTGCTGCTTGCAAGAGCCGTAAGCGATGCTGCTCTCGTTTCAAAATGGGTAGGCAATAAAAATGAGGACGCAAGCCCCCCTTAAACAGGATATTGCGGCTGAACAACAAATGTTGAGGCGTAATCGTGGCAGCAATGTTGGGGTTGGCCTCCAGGACAAACTGCACTGCCTCTGAAGTAGTGATATGCTCCAGCACCACACGGAGGTTAGGAAATCGGGAGATTAGGGGAATTAGATGTTTCTCGATGAACACTCGCTCGCGATCGAATATATCTACCTCTGCATCTGTCACTTCCCCGTGAAGTAAGAGGGGGATGCCTTCCTGTTCGAGGGTTGCAAAGATGCGATCGCAGTTCCGAATATCAGTCACCCCGGAATCGGAATTGGTGGTGGCACCTGCGGGGTAGTACTTCACTGCTTTGACAAACTGTGATGCTTTCGCTGCGACAATTTCTGCTGGACTAGTGTTATCGGTGAGGTAGAGGGTCATCAGGGGTTCGAACTGCTGATCTACCGGAATGGCTGCCAAAATGCGATCTCGATAGGCGGCAGCCTCGGCCATCGTCAGGATGGGGGGCTTCAAATTGGGCATGATAATCGCCCGCGCAAACTGCCGCACGGTATGCGGCAAAACTGCCTTTAGGGCATCTCCATCCCGGAGATGGAGATGCCAGTCATCGGGTCGGGTGATGGTGAACTGCTGCATCCTTGCATCATAAAATCTTTGCGCTCCCAGAAGGGAGAATTACTCTCTGCCCTCCAAAAGATTATCAAAGAAGGCATGAAGGATTCAGAGAGATTAGTTTAGACTTTGCAGAATTTCACTAAATAGATCGAAAAATCGATACTCTGCTAGCGGTTGTTGATCATTCCAAGTTGCTGAGACACAGTATTTGTCCCCAGCGTCACTGCTGATGGCAGTGGTCAAGTTTAAAACACCTGGCTCTGCCCCTCCTTTGAACGCAACCTGCTGCCAGTTATTAGCATCAACACTGCCTGTATTGATTTGCATTAAAGGTAAGTTGGCAACTTTTGCCATCAGTTGGCATAACTCTTGGGTTGTGAAGAACCATTCAATATCTGGGGCTAGGGGCTGGCTATCGACGACTGCAACAGGTGGCAGAGGCGCTTTATGGATAGCGGGCAGTAATTTCTGACGGTTAGGGCTACTGCGATATGCCGCTAACAAGTCTTGATTCTCAGGATTTTTGAGCGTGAACACTTCTCGGGTCGTCAGAAAGGGATGATTGCGAGGAGATGAGGTAGCTAAAGCATCTCGGCCAACAATATGAATCAACTCATCGGCGGCTGTATTATCGCTAATTGAAATCATTAAACTTGCCAGAGTTTGCAGCGTTAAGGGAGTATGGTCGGGCCAATCTTGAAGAATACCGCTAGGGATGCTTTTCCACTCCGGCTCCAATTCAACGACCTCGTCCCAGCGATGTTTGCCATCCATAATCTGCTGCTGGAGTTCAGCTAATACCTGAAGTTTAAAAGCAGATGCGATCGCTAAAGGTTGGTCAGCGTTAATCGCCAGCCATTGCTCAGAACTTAATTCGGCCGAGCCAGCCTCATCCTTGAGCACCAAAACGCTAGTTCTTCCTGGCAACGCCTGAAATTCATCGATTAATTTGTAAGGAATAGCAGCGGCTCCAGACGGGCTACTGGCGATTACGGGCCCTGAGAATATCCCTAAGCTAATCCAGAAAACTACTCCAACTAGCTGTTGTATCATCCAATTTTTCATGACTCGTTGCATGGCTCAAAGTGACACTGACACTTTTGTCTGTCCCCCTGATATTCTATGGAGGCAGACTCGCACGTGGCAAGATAACAACAAGAACAATACGTAATTGTACGCAAGCAAAAAAATATTTCTTTCAAAAAGTTCAGTGTTTTTAACCTCAACACTCCTGAGATTTTTGGGGATCATAGAGGTATATCTGAATACACTTAATAGGGGGGATCAATTTAGATGTTAATTCCAGTTGCAGGCTTGGCAATTTTGTCGGTATTGTCCGTTATCACTAACTCTCTCATTCTAATGGACAGCAAAGACGCACCGATCGAGAACTAAAAATAAAATTAAAGATCATTCTTTTGATTGATGCAGGTGAGACAAATAGTAAGCTAATTTACTAAACAATCTTTTTGGATTGCCAAACCAAACCACAAAGCCCTTGTTGCAGAAGCAAGGGCTTTTTATTCGTTTGCCATTCCCCCAGTTTGTTGGTAATAACCTGGCAAAAGCGCTGTACTGATTGCTTGAATGTTACCCAGTTTCCTGATCAAGTTCAGAAGAAATGATTGCGCCTGCGCTAGCAAGTAGGGGTTGAGTTATCGTTAGCTCATAGCCTTGACATCAAAAGAGAGTTAGTCCCATGCTCAGCAAGCTTCAAAAGCGTAAACTCACTAAGTTTTTCAGTATGTATGATACCAACTGCAATGGGTATCTGGCGAAGAAGGACTTTGACAGCTTTTGTAAACGGCTAGCGGGACTACGGGACTGGAGTTTGCGATCGCCCTGGTATATAGGGCTATCCACCCAGCTAGATCGAGATTGGAAAGCGTTGAAAGGCAGTGCTGACCAAGATCAAGATTCTAAAATATCCATTGCCGAATGGCTAGACTATTATGATTGTCTACTGGATGATTCGAAAAAGTACGAAGAACGGGTCAAGTCTTTGATGGAGTTAGTCTTTGGTGCGTTTGATCAAAATAAAGCCGGTACAATCAACTTAGAAGAGTGGGCGGGTCTCCTGAGTGTGTATAACGTTTCCCCTGTCTATGCCCCCCAAGCCTTTGAAATACTAGGGATTAATCCCGCAGAGACGATTGATAAAGATCATATGCTGACCTACATCAAAGACTTTTTCTATAGCGATGATCCTAATACCCCTGCGAATAGTATGTTTGGTCCTTATTAAGGAGACAGTTTTTGGGTTCTGTTCACCCAGTCATTATTGCTATATACGCCGTTTTTCTATTAGCTTGTAGAGCACTTGTCATCAGCCCATAGAGAGGATTGATATCGAATAGAAAACGGACCAGCCAAGGGTCCGTTTTCTACGGTCTAGAATGGTGTTCTAGTCAGCATAGGCTTCTAGCGGCGCACAGGAACAGATTAAGTTGCGATCGCCATAGGCATTGTTGATTCGACTTACCGCAGGCCAAAATTTGGATGATCGGGTCCAGGGGGCGGGATAAGCTGCCTTTTCCCGAGAGTAGGGACGATCCCACTGATCTGAAATCACAACTTCGGCGGTATGAGGGGCATTCTTCAACACATTGTTATGTTCATCCGCTTGGCCCGCTTCAATTTCGGCAATCTCGGCACGAATAGCAATCATAGCTTCGCAAAACCGATCCAGTTCTGTTTTAGATTCACTTTCGGTAGGTTCGATCATCATGGTGCCGGGTACGGGCCAAGACACCGTAGGAGCATGAAAACCATAATCCATCAGCCGCTTAGCAATATCTTCCACTTCGATGCCTGCGGACTTCTTCACCCCTCGCAAGTCGAGAATGCATTCGTGGGCTACTAGCCCAGTCTTCCCCTTATATAGCACTGGGTAATAGGCTTCTAATCGCTGGGCTATATAGTTGGCATTCAGGATAGCCACCTTCGTCGCCAGCGTTAAACCGCTGGCCCCCATCAAGGCAATGTAAACCCAAGAAATAGGCAAAATACTGGCACTGCCCCAGGGCGCAGCCGCCACAGCCCCTATGCCCTGCTCACCTCCCATCAATACAACGGGATGTTTGGGAACAAAGGGAACCAAATGAGCTGCAACGCCAATAGGTCCCATGCCTGGACCACCCCCACCGTGGGGAATACAGAAAGTCTTATGGAGATTGAGATGACAGACGTCAGCCCCAATATCCCCCGGTCGACACAGTCCTACCTGGGCATTGAGATTAGCACCATCCATATAAACTTGCCCACCATACTCGTGGATTAAGCCACAAATATCTTGAATGGTTTCTTCAAACACACCGTGGGTTGATGGATACGTCACCATCAATGCCGATAGATTGTCGCGATGGGCCTCCGCCTTTTGGCGAAGATCAGCCATATCGATATTGCCCAGTTCATCGCAGGCCACGACAACAACTTTCATCCCTGCCATCACCGCGCTAGCCGGATTGGTCCCGTGGGCAGAATCTGGAATCAAACAGATATGGCGGTGAGTATCGCCCCGGCTAGCATGGTATTGGTGAATGACGAGCAACCCCGTATACTCACCCTGAGAACCAGCATTGGGCTGCAGCGAAATCCCCGCAAAACCTGTAATTTCAGCTAGCATCGCTTCTAGCTGCCTGAAAAGTTCTTGATAACCCTGGGCCTGTTCTAACGGCACAAAGGGATGGAGCTGACCAAACTCTGGCCAAGTAATGGGAAGCATCTCTGAGGTGCCGTTTAATTTCATAGTGCAAGAACCGAGGGGAATCATTGAGGTGGTCAAAGATAAATCCTTGGCCTGCAAACGATTCATGTACCGCAGCAGTTCTGTCTCAGAATGATAAGAGTTGAAGACTTGCTCAGTTAGGTAAGGGCTGGTGCGTTGGTGCAGCTCGGGATAGCCAACCTGGGTCTCCGCCAGTAAGTTTTCCAGGGTAAAGCTGAGGGGGCTAGGGGAAAACAAACTTAGAACATCCCATAAATCTTTTGGGGTAGTCGTTTCATCGAAGGCAATACTGACGGTGTTGGTCTCAGTAAATCGAAGATTGATGGATTGCGCGTGCGATTTCTCTCGCAATTCTTCCCCCGACCTATCCCCTAAGTTCACCGTCACCGTATCGAAAAATAGATCAGACGTTAGCTCATACCCTAGTTTTGATAACCCCGTTGCCAACAAACTGGTCAGCAAATGTACCCGATCAGCGATTTTTTTCAGTCTTTGAGGACCGTGGTAGACGGCATACATACCCGCGATAATCGCGAGTAAGACCTGAGCAGTACAGATATTGCTAGTGGCTTTATCACGCCGGATATGTTGCTCACGAGTTTGCAAGGCCAATCGCAACGCTGGCCGATCTTGAACATCATGGGAAATCCCGACAATTCTTCCGGGAATCTTGCGCTGATAGGCGGCACGAGTGGCAAAGAAAGCAGCATGGGGGCCGCCATAGCCTAGCGGCACACCCAATCTTTGGCTATTGCCAACTGCAATATCTGCTCCCCATTCTCCCGGTGGGGTGAGCAATAACAAACTCAGCAAATCTGTTGCCACAGTTACCAAAGCACCTGCTGCATGAGCAGCTTCCACAAACGCCCGGTAGTCATGAATGGCTCCATCTGTGGCTGGATACTGTAGGAGGACACCAAAGGCAGCATGGTTAGCGAAATTGAACGATCGATGATCACCGACGATCACCTCAATCTCCAGAGGCAAGGCACGAGTGCGGATAATATCAATCGTTTGCGGATGACAAAGCTCGGAGACAAAAAACGTTTTGGTCGTCTGCTTCTTTTGCAAGTTATAGCTCATGGCCATAGCTTCAGCAGCAGCGGTCCCTTCATCCAAGAGGGAAGCATTGGCAATTTCTAACCCCGTCAAATCCATCACCATCGTTTGGAAATTGAGTAGGGCTTCTAAGCGACCCTGAGCAATTTCAGCCTGGTAGGGGGTGTATTGGGTATACCAACCAGGATTTTCTAGAATATTGCGCTGAATGACCGGGGGGGTAATACATCCGGCATATCCCATACCAATGTAGGATCGAAAAATTTGGTTTTTAGAGGCAATAGCCCGTAGTGCTTGGACCAGTTCGTGCTCTCCTCGCGCTTCTCCCAAGGCTAAGGGCTGTTGACGCCGAATTTGGGCAGGGACAGCGGCATCAATGAGCGTCTCCAGATCCTGCATCTTCATAGAAGCCAACATTTGGCCAATGTCTGACTCGTTGGGACCGATGTGGCGATGGACAAACGTATCAGACGGTTTAAGCTCAGGGGGAAGCTGTTGACCTGACAGTGGGGCACCAGTGCCGTTGCTCAGCATCCTGGAAGAGGATGGGATGTCAGCAGAAATAGGAGGAGTAGATGCTGGGGATTGGGTCATAGTCAGCCAATATGTTTTAAGCAACGAGTCGGGACAACAAAGCGTAAAAAGCGTGAAAGAGGAGAAACAATCTTCACTCTCTTAAATGAGGTCAAATAAAAAGGTTGAAAATTCTATAAGTTTAGCAAAGTGATATCTAGCAAGATAATTATTCTGGATTTCAAGATCAGAAATTTCCTCAGAAGAACCAAGGTTGGCGTGCTTTCCAGCTAGGGATTTTCTGGCACATCATCTCCTTGCTGAAGGAGGTGTCGAACGTCTTGATCAAACATGGCTTTGCTATTCTCGGCAGATTGAATCTGCTCTATTGTGAGGTTCTCTGTGGATCGTAGATCAGCCTGTATCAGCTTTGCATCTAATAAACTTGCCTCGCTGAGATTAGCGCCAATCAGATTGGCCCCGCTGAGATTAGCTCTGGAGAAATCTGTTTGCCTCAAATTGGCCTCTACTAGAGTGGTCGCACTCAGATTGGCCTTCGTCAGATTGGCTTCGCTGAAGTTAGTCTTTAGTAAATTAGCCGCTTCTAGGTTGGCTTCAACCAGGTTAGCTTGACTGAAATTAGCACTTCTACAGTCAGATTTACTCAACTGGGCGGTACTGAAATCCACTTGATTGGCATTGATTCGGGAGAGATTAGCACCACTGAGATTAGCACCGCTCAAATTGGCCTGTGAGAGATTAGCACCACTGAGATTGGCGCTGCTCAAATTGGCTTGGGCTAACTCAGACCGACTGAGGTCGGTTTTGCTCAAATCGAGGTGCTCCCCTAACAAATCGTTCTGAACATTGCGACGGCCAATAACCGTGAGGGCAGCCTGGATATCTGTAGGCATATTTGTTGCGCGTTGACTGCGGAACGCTGCCTTGTCTCGGATGTAAGAGGTTAGTACTTCGACGACAATCCATTGATCGGTCGGAGAATCCTTGGCCACTCGCTCTAGTAAGTAGATCCCACCTAGACGCACTTCTAACCGATCATCTCCTAGCAGTTCCACTGCTTTGCTAAACCGATCGGTGACCTCCTTGCCTTCGGTGATTTGGAGGTTACGGCGGCTAAGATAAGCCGTTGTTAAGAAAAATAGCCCTCCTAATGCCTGAATTAAGGTCCGGCGATGGGCATCTTCAATAAAAGCTCGATCTCGAAATTCTACTTGCTCATCTAACCCCTTAACCTGCCATTTGGGTAACAGCCATACAACCAGCCCCAGAATGACTAAACTCAGTCCCCCGAAGAACGGGACCGGGATGCTCGTAATCCAAGTCTGTCTGGCTAGAAAAAACATAGCGATCGCTTCAGTGACTGCATTCTAGGAACAACTGGCAAAAAGGTAGAAGCTATTCAAGAAAATTGGGAGGAGACCAGCAAAATTATCAATACGTTTAACCGACATTCAGCAGGTACTAACCATCAAGGGATAATTGTGAGGTTGTCCTTCAACGCAAGTCCATGTATTCACCTCAAGAGATAGACGTTCAGGATATTGACCATCTCGGTATTATTGCCGGTATCG